>Ga0207086_1115_pt1 | contig 16064 bp, 13 predicted proteins | sample Alteio_BWMinHeat_54_FD_153540 | JGI IMG/M metagenome (GOLD analysis project Ga0207086, IMG submission 153540) | Enriched cells from forest soil in Barre Woods Harvard Forest LTER site, Petersham, Massachusetts, United States -... | ecosystem: Environmental > Terrestrial > Soil > Temperate forest >... | reverse complement strand
TCTTTCGCGTCGGAGCAGGGCTTTTCTACGACCGCGTGTCCTTACTGGAGGCAAGCTTCGCTCGCAATCCGGCGCGCACCGTGAGCGTTTTTGACGAGACGGGAAATCCCATAGGAATGCCCGTTCTCTATCACAACGCCTACATCGGAAATGGGGCCGGCCATCTTTCATTGCGTGTGCGGTCCGCGCCCGACTCCAGTCCCCGCAGTTTCGTAGGAAACATCGAAGTCGACCGTCAATTGTGGTCTACCGCGACCCTTCGCGTTAGCTGGCTTTATAGCCAGACGCGCAATCTGTTCATTGTGAATCCCGTGCCGGGTGTTTTCGGAGGAGATGGTCTGTTAGGCCTCTTCAACACGGGCACAGCAAACTATCATGAATTCGAGGCCACGCTACATTTCCGGCCCGTTCGGCACGCCGACCTGAATATTTCCTACATCTGGAGCCGGGCACGCGGTGATCTGAATACCGTATCCAACATTTTCCTTCCATTCGAGCAACCTGTCATTCGCCCCAATGTTTCGGGCATTCTGCCTTCCGATGTTCCCAATCGTGTGGTTAGCTGGGGAATGTTCGAACTTCCGTGGTCACTGGTAGTGAGTCCTGTCGTTGACGTGCACACCGGTTTTCCGTACTCCAACGTGGACGTGCTGCAGAATTACGCGGGATTGCCGAATGGCCAGCGCTTCCCGACGTTTTTTTCCCTCGACGCGCAGGTTTATCGTGACTTTCATCTGCACCTGCCTTTCACGGAGCATGGGAGCCGGCGCAAAGTCCGGCTAGGCCTCTATTCGATCAATCTCACAAATCACGGCAATTTTCATGACGTTTACAACAACGAGACCTCCCCTTTCTTTGGCAAGTTCAATGGTTTTCAGCGCCGTGTGGATGGCTTCCTTCTCAGTTTCGGGAACTGAATTCATGGCGCACAACGACTGAAGTGAACATTTGTCGAGAGGAGGACTCAGAGGTTATGACCGGGCACCTGAGACGAATCGAAGGGGTGGTCGCGATCGCTCTTATCTTGGGAGCGGCTTCAGCGGCGCCAGTTGCGGAAAGCCAAAGCTCCGCGGGTCACACGACGGAGGAGATAGTTTTGTCGAACTACCGGGCTCCAGCTGCTCTGGCGGGCGACGAAGTCATCGCAAATATGCTTGAGCGTAACCGCTTACGAAATGAGCAGTTGCAGCGCTACTTGGCAGTCCGAACGTATGAGATCAGAAACCCCGACGGGAAATTGGCTGCGCAGGCGGTGGTCCGCGTGGAGTATCGGGCGCCCGACAAGAAAACGTTCAACAAGACCTCTGAGGAAGGATCAGGGATCGTGCGTCACCTGGTGTTTGATCGCCTGATGCAGAGCGAGAGCGAGACATCATCTGGTCGGGAGCATCATGATACCGCGATCACGACCGCAAACTATACGTTCACGCTCGCCGGGGAAGAGGACCTCGGCCCGTATCATTGCTTTGTTCTCGAGGCCGCTCCGAAACGCAATGAGAAGTATCTATTTGAAGGGAAAATATGGATCGACGCCGAGGACTTCGCGATTGTGAGAATCGCCGGCCACCCTGCTAAAAAACCGTCCTTCTGGATCAATCGAGTTGACTTTGTCCGGCAATATCAAAGAATTGATGGTTTTTGGCTTCCTTGCCGGGACGAGACGTCTGTTGAAGTGAAGATGTACGGCCGAAGGATGTTCACCGTTGACCACCAACAGTACGTGGTCAATCCTGCCAACCCTCTTCGGGTGCGAACCGGAGAAATGAGCGATCCAGATTAGGGAAAAATCTTCCGCTCGGTCCCAGGACCGGGATTCGAAGGCATCTGCGAAGAGCGCCGCCCGCGGTTCGAAGACGATGACGTACAGCACCACCTGTAATCAGGCTCATGAAGTGCTGAGCCGTTTGGTTGGTATCTTCGTTCGATAGACGCCCCTTCTCGGCTTGCTTCGCTAAGTACGCGGCCAGTATTTCTTCGCCGCACTTCGGTCCAAGTTCATAAAAATGTTTCCCCAATTCAGGGAACTTGGCCGATTCCATGCTGACCACCCGAAGCAGGGCAAGCTGCTCCTTTGACAGCGCAAGTCTGATCAGGGTCGCGCCGTAGTTGCGGAGACTCTTTTCAATTGGGGGCTCAAAACTCCGGACCTCGTCCGGTGGAGGCTTCTGCGGTATGATCTTCTCCTTCGGAAAGCCGGCTGCGGAACCCGGCTCTGGCGGAACGCAAGCGAGACGAGCCATGGCCATCGGCTCCTCCAGTTTCGACTGCTCTACTTGTTCGGCGCTACGTTCTTGCGCTTATGTCCATGTGGGCGCACCCGGGTTGTTGGACGTCCTTCTAGCCTCTCGAAAACATGAATGTTCCTGGTTCGTGCAGCCGTGGCGACGAGGATGTCCACTATGACAGCGCCTTCTGGATACGTGCTGGAGCCCCTCCAGGAAGCCGCGGATTCCATGCGAATCTCACGCGAACAAACGGCTAAAGGGTTCGACGTTGAACAGCGTCAAGTACAGATGGTAAGTCTCGCTTCGAAGACCTGGGCACGCGAACCAGTCCCAGTGAAACTAGGCACTCCGAGACTGCTTCTGTTCTGCTTTGTCTTGTTGTTCTTCATCATAAGTCCAGTCGACGCGCTCGATACGAGTCGGCAAATCTCTCAGTATGGGCACACGGCATGGCGGGCAGAGGATGGAGTTTTTAGTGGGGCACCCAACGCCATTGCCCAAACCACCGACGGATATCTTTGGATTGGAACGCAAGCCGGATTGATGCGCTTTGATGGCGTTCGTTTCGTCTCATGGAGGCCGCCTGAGGGAAAGGAATTGCCGTCATCCCGCATCATTTCTCTGCTCGGAGCGCGGGATGGAAGTCTGTGGATTGGAACCAGTATGGGGTTAGCCCGTTGGCGGAATGGAAATCTGACCGCCTATAGGGACGTGCCTGGAAGCATTATGCGGATCCTTGAGGACCGCGCCGGCACAATCTGGATCGCGCGGGCGAATCTTTCTGATGCCAAAGGTCCGCTTTGTAAAGTCGCAGATACAGAAGTCCGATGCTTCGGAAGAGATGATGGAATCGCGCTTCCTTATGCGGTGACACTGGCCAACGATAGCCTCGGCAATATCTGGCTGGGAGGTGGCCTCATGGTTTCGCGTTGGCAAATAAGTTCCGCCGACACGTACGTCCCAGCCGGGCTAAACCCAGCCGAAATATTCAACGGAGTGCAAGCCCTCGCGGGCAGACCAGATGGGTCTGTTTGGGTCGGGTTGGTGCATGCCGGAAAGGGTGGCGGGCTACAGCAACTCGCGCAGGGGGCGTGGAAACCATTCATCGCTCCGGAGTTCGATGGCAGTACGCTCGAGGTCACAGCGTTGCTATTAGACCGAGACAACTCTCTCTGGGTCGGAACCTTAAACCGAGGTATCTACCGCATTCAAGGAAACAGGGTAGATCACTTTCGCGACTCGGATGGCTTATCGGGTGATGCCGTGTCCACGAACGGCCTCTTCCAGGATCGCGAGGGGAATATCTGGATTGTGACATCCAGGGGGATCGATAACTTCCATGACCTTCGCGTGGCTAGCTTTTCCACACGGCAAGGGTTGAGCGGGGATCAGGTCAATTCCGTTCTCGCTTCGCGGGATGGCACTGTGTGGATTGGAAATTATAGTTTGGATGTTCTCCGGTCGGGCAAGATCAGTTCCATTCAGCCACGGAACGGTTTACCAGGGCGGGCGGTCACATCGTTGCTGGAGGACCGAGCCGGTCGGCTTTGGGTCGGCGTCGACCTGGAATTGTCGGTCTATGATCAGGGAAAGTTTAGAAAGATTCAGACGCGTGATGGCAGTCCCTTAGGTGCCGTTCGCGCGATGACCGAAGATGTCGATGGCAGCATCTGGGTCGCGACTAGCAACGCAAACGCAACCCGTCGTCGGCTCCTCCGCATTCAAGATCTCAGAATCCGGCAAGAGATCTCTTCCCCTCAATTGACAGCCACAAACACGCTCGCTTCTGATCCGCACGGTGGTGTGTGGTTAGGCCTTGTTAGCGGTGGCTTGGCCCGATACCGAAATGGCCAAACGGAATTCTTCTCTTTCAATAACAGCCCTCACGATGGCCCAGTCCACGGCCTTCTTGTAAATTCCGACGGTTCTGTCTTGGCAGCGACGCCATCGGGAGTTGTCGGATGGCGCAACGGGAGGGTGCAGAGACTCACGGTGCGGAATGGCCTTCCTTGCGACGTCATTTATAGCCTCATCTCTGACAGGAAATCTGCCCTTTGGCTTTACACGGCATGCGGACTTATTGCGATCCCAAATGCGGAGCTGCAGCGATGGTGGGAATCCCCTGACGTGACCGTGAAGTCCAGACTCCTTGACGTGTTTGACGGCGCCCAACCTATGTCTACTCCTTTCCGGCCAAACGCATCCCAGTCTCCGGACGGACGATTGTGGTTCGCCAATGAAAACGTCGTCCAGATGATCGACCCAGCTCACCTGGACGGCGATCCGATACTGCCGCCAGTGCACGTTGAAGAGATCATTGCCGACCGCAGACGCTATGCGCCGCGGGATGGTCTTCGTCTCCCTGCCCTCACGCGTGACCTCGAAATTGACTATACGGCGTTGAGCTTCATAGCTCCTCAGAAGGTGCGCTTTCGCTACAAGCTGGAGGGTCACGACTCGGAATGGCAAGATCCTGGAACACGGCGTCAGGCTTTCTACGCCGATCTACGTCCGGGAAAGTACCGTTTTCGTGTGATGGCGTGCAATAACGACGGTGTCTGGAACGAAGAGGGCGCAACTCTGGCCTTCAGCCTGGCCGCCGCCTGGTACCAGACCTGGTGGTTTCGTGGGGTCTCTCTGGCCGTTTTTCTGATATTGCTTTGGATGCTTTATCAATGGCGCATTCAGCAAGTCCAGCGCCAGGAAAAGCAGTTGCGGGATGTGATTGACACGATTCCGGCGTTGGCGTTTTCCAGTTCGCCCGACGGGAAGAATGAATGGGTCAATCGACGTTGGGTGGAATATTCAGGTTTGTCACCGGAAGCCAGTTCGGGATCAGGTTGGCGATCCATGGTTCATCCAGACGATCTTGATGAACATGTGAAAAAGTGGCAGAGGTCTCTGGCGAGCGGTGAGCCGTTCGAGAATGAAGCGCGCCGCCGGAGTGCCAAAGGTGAATACCGCTGGTTTTTAGTTCGGGCTGTGCCGCTGCGCGACGCTTATGGAATCATCCTCAAATGGTATGGAACCCTGACGGACATTGAAGATCGCAAGAAGGCAGAACAGGAACGCGAGAGATTACTGCAGCTAGAAGCGGATCTTGCGCATGTCAACCGGGTCAGCACGATGGGAGAGTTGGCCGCCTCCCTATCCCACGAACTAAAACAGCCCATAGCCGCGGCCATCACAAACGCCAAGACCTGCTTGCGTTGGCTTGCGCGCGAACACCCGGATATTGAAGGGGCGCGCGAGGCGACGATGAGAGTTGTCAAAGATGGAAACCGCGCGGCCGAGATCATCAACCGTTTGAGATCCTTCTACAAGAAAGGTGCTCCACTGGAACGTGAGTTGGTCGATGTGAATGAAGTTGTGCGTGAAATGCTCGAGCTCTTGCGCAGCGAGGCCGCCCGCTACTCAATTTGCGTGCGTACGGACCTTACCGCCGAACTTCCCAGAGTTACCGCAGATCGCGTGCAACTGCAGCAGGTAGTGATGAACCTCATGCTTAACGGCATCGAAGCAATGAAGGACACCGGCGGTGAACTGACGGTCAAATCGGAACGCGGCGAGAACGGTGAACTGCTGATGTCGATCAGTGACAGCGGTGTGGGACTGCCAAGCGAAAAGGCGGACCAGATCTTCGACGCCTTCTTTACGACCAAACCGCAGGGCTCCGGCATGGGCCTGACCATCAGCCGCTCGATCATCGAATCACACAGCGGTCGGTTGTGGGCCGGCGCAAACGCCGAGCGAGGAGTAACGTTCTATTTCACTCTACCGAGCGAGCGCGTGCACTCAAGATTAACTGGATGACCGGGAGCAACACGGGCGGCCGCTCCTCAGCCGTTGCGGGCAAGTCCATTCTCAACCACGCCCACCGAACGCCAAGCCGGCTTCCAGCAGCTCCAGATGTGACTTATGTCTTGGGACAATATACTTGAAGACCTAGCGCGATCGTCACTGGGCCAACTGCCACGTGGATCGTTCCGCAGCCGCACTCGACCACGTAGCTGGAGATGGATCGGGCGGAGCAGTGCGCTGTCCCTGCTTATCTTGGGGGCGATGTCACTTTGGGGACAGCGTGCCGCAGAAGAGGAAAGTAGTGGCGAGCCTGAATGTGAACACGCCCCGCAAGCGGAAACAAAAGCCTTTCGAGGAGTGATTTCCGATCCCTCGGGCGCACGGATTTCAGGGGCGCTCATAGTGGCGTCATGTGGTTCCTATCGGCAAACGGCTACAACGGACAGTGGCGGCGCTTACAGCTTGTCGTTGTCGCCCGGCAAATACCGCGTGCGCGTGACGGCCGAGAAATTTGCGCCTGCGGAAAAAGAAATCGTAATTTCTAGCGCAGATGCAGTCGAGGAGTGGAGAGTCACTCTGTCCGTGGCTACGGTTCAAAATCAGGTTCTGGTCACAGCGGATTCTGGCTATGCGGTCTCGGAGACCACGGCCGGCAGCAAGGTGCAAGCGTCGGTGCTTGATGTGCCGCAGGCCATCACCATCGTTGATCGCCAACTGCTGAACGACCAGGGTGCGTACAAGCTCGACGACGTTCTAAAAAATGTGGCGGGAGTGATGCCAGGGGGATACTACGAAGCTTGGGACTACTACCGCATCCGCGGTTTCGATGCTTCGTTCAACACGTACATCGATGGATTACGCGAGCGCAATGGCATGAACGAAGAGACCTTTGGCCTCGAATCCGTTGAGGTCATGAAAGGTCCTTCCTCGACACTCTACGGCCAGAGCGTCCTTGGCGGCATCGTTAACGTGCGCAGCAAGCAGCCTCGGCCAGACGCATTTACCCGGGTTCAATTCACAGGTGGGTCCTACGGATTTTACGAATCAGCCATTGACGCAGGGACTTCGCTGAACCGATCGGACACACTCTACGCGCGTATCAATCTGCTCTACCGCCCGACGGATTCCTTCGTAGACTATGTCACCCGCCATCGCGTGTACATCGCACCAGCGCTGACCTGGGAGATCAATCCGAGTACGAGGCTGACCTTCCTCGGCAGATATCAGCACGACACCGGCCATCTCGGATTTCCGCTTCCGGCCGCTGGCACGGTGTTGCCCAACCCGAACGGAGAAATTCCGCTCAATGTTTTTGTCGGTGAGCCTTCGAATCCTAATCCCGTTTCTGAAGTCAACAAGCAGTTCGGCTACGAACTGACTCACCATTTCAGCGACTCTGTGTCTTTCTACCAGCACTTGCGATTCGACTGGTACGAGAATCACTGGGACAAACTTCTTTATCCGGCTTATCTTGGAGCCGATCAGAGGACGTTGTATCGTTATCCACTCTCGTGGCAAGGGGAATGGAGCGACTACGCAGTGGACACGGGAATGCGCTTCCGGCTGCAGACTGGGCGTATTCAACATGATTTCGTTGCCGGAGTCGACTACTACCGCGAACCGAACAAGTACAACGGAGAATCCATCAATTTTTCCGACCCATCGGCCTACATGCCTCTGGATGTCTTCCACCCGGAGTACGGAACCCTGTTTCCGCCAATTTCTCCGTATACCAGCGGCGAGACCCGTGCACGCTACGTCGGACTGTATCTCCAGGACCGCATGCAACTGACCAAACGGCTTTCTTTGACTGCCGGTGGTCGGTTGGACTTTGCGTCGAATCGCGATTTGTCGCAGCCGGACAGTAACGACAATAACGCCTTCTCACCGCGAGTGGGCGTGAACTACCGCATCGTGCCGAGCGTTGCTCTCTATGCGAGCTACAGCAAGTCTTTTCTTCCACAATCGGGAAGGGTGTACGACGGCTCATCAAGCGGAGCTTTCGTAAGCCCGGAAACGGGCGATCAATGGGAGGGAGGACTGAAAAGCTCCCTGCTTTCTGGTCGGATGGTGAATACGGTGTCGGTCTACCGGCTCACGCGCAACGACGTCCTCACGTCGGATCCGGCGCACCCGCATTTTTTCTTGCTGACTGGTACGCAGCGCAGTAAGGGCGTTGAACTCGAAAGCAACTACCAATTGCACCGGAGTTGGAATCTCACGCTTGCTTACGCGTATACGAACGCCACGGTGGTGAGGGACAACGACATTCCCGTCGGCACACCTACACAAAACGTTCCGAGAAACAGCTTCAACATCTGGACCACGTATGAACTGCAGCATGGACGCTTGAAAGGGGTGGGACTCGGATTTGGCGGACGGTACTACACGGATCAGTCCGGCGATTTGCTGGATACGTTCTCAATTCCCTCGTACGGGCTGACGGACGCGTCGATTTACTACCGCCGCGAGCATCTGAGATGGCAGTTGAATGCCTATAATCTGGCCGACAAGCGGTATTTTACTGGCTCATACAACAATGTGTATGTCCAGCCTGGAAGTCCCCGATCCATCCACACAACCCTCAGCTGGTCGTTTTGAGATGCGAAAAGCGGAGCATACGAGTCGTAAATGTAGAAACCCGAATCGGGAACTGCGGAGTTTCATGGGAACGCCTATTATTTCGGCAGCATCTGAGCAGCAGTGTCCAGTTGGACCCTGAAAGAAAACGGCTCAGGAGTGGAGACTCCTAAGCCGTTGTATCTAAACTAACAATTGGTTGCGGGGGTCAGATTTGAACTGACGACCTTCGGGTTATGAGCACGTTTGATTACACACGGCCCGTTGATTCTGTGCGACTTAACCGGTGTCTTGAGGTTTGAGTTCTTTCCCAAGTCTTTCCCAGGCTCCGGTGGCTGATGGCTGATCGTTATGACGAAGACTTCTCCGCAGTAATCATCTCCAACCGGGGCGTCTGTCCAGCGCCCAGTCATTTGGCAATACCAGAAATATGTACATTATGCGAAAGATGGAAGCAGACTCTTTTGCCGCGTTAGTCAAAATCGCTACCAAGCTTAAACTCGATCCGGCCGAGGAATTTAACAGAAATGCTTGAGAAAAGAGGGCTCGAAGATTCTCTGAAGTAACAGTCATCTCGAACACCAGTAGTCGTAGGACCCGCCAGCGCGAGTCTGCAAGAAGCAATGCCGAACAGACTTTCAGGAAAAGCACTTTGGATTGCCCCCGGTCCCCAGACTCTCGGCGCGCTTGCCAATCTTTTTCAATGTCGCTTCAAGAGCTCGCAACTCTTTCGGGCTCGCATCGGCAAAGACTCTCCTGATTTCGGCGGCGTGTTTGCGAAAAATCGGCGCGATCAATTCTTTGCCTTTTGCCGTGAGCGACACGACGCGGACGCGCCGATCCTCGGGACTTTCGACCCGGCTTACCAGGCCTTTACCCAACAGGCGGTCAACGGCCGTACTGATCGAGCCGGGCGTAAGGTTTACCTTTGGCCCGATCGTATTCACCGGCAAAGGCCCTTTGTTGAGGAGGACTTCAAGTATCCGGAAGTCGGTATCGTCGATTCCCGTCTCCTCAAGTCCGGCATAAAGATATTTGGCGGCCGCCCGAAAGGCCTTCCCCCATACCAGCCAACAGTGGACCGGGTCTCGCGAGTTCTTGTCCATGACGAAACTATTTTGCTCTTTTATATAACCGATGTCCAGCAGAATGTATCTATGTCAATAGACTTGGCATCAATAGAGAGTGAAAGAGAGACACGCTGCATATGGAACGCACAAATAAGAAAGTGATCGCCGTGGTCGGCGCAACGGGGCAACAAGGAAGCGCCGTAGTGTGCGCCCTTCAAGCCGGCAATCAATTCAAGGTGCGCGCCCTGACCCGCAATCCGGCCAAGCATCGCGAACTCGCCGACGAAGTCGTTGAAGCGGACTTGAATCGCCCCGAAACCCTTAAGCGAGTATTTGAAGGGGCGCATGGCGTATTTCTGGTAACCAACTTCCAGGAGCACGGGGCGGACGAACTGAAGCAGGCAACGGCTGCGGTACATGCCGCCAAGGATGCCGGCGTCAAGCACTTCGTCTGGTCCACGTTGCCGGATGTGGAAGCGTTTACCGGCGGCAAGCTTCATGTTCCCCATTTCACCGGCAAGGCCAAGGTTGATCGGATAGTGAAAGAAGCCGGGTTTGCGAATCATACGTTCATCATCGCGCCTTTCTACTATCAGAACCTTATCGGCGTTCTTGCTCCACAAAAACAGACTGACGGATCCGCGAGCTGGGCTCTCCCGCTTGATCCAACAGTGCGGAGCATTCACATGGGAGACACTACGGAACTTGGCGACATCGTCGCTGGAGCGTTCGCTCACCCCGGTCAGGCAGGCCATGGCGAGTATCTGCCCCTAGTCGGCGATTTCATGAGCTTCAATGAAATCATCGATACGCTAAATCGACAGGGCCATAACCTCTCTTTCCATCAAGTGCCGAAGGACGTCTTCGCGGGTTTCTTTCCTGGAGCTGCCGAGATAGCGGAAATGTTCGCTTACTTTCAGGCGCACACATACTTGGGCTCTGATTCACGCGACCAAATCGCGCTCGCCAACAAAGTAGCAGGCCGGCAGCCAACCCAGTTTTCGGCGTGGGCTCGAGTAAATTTCCCCACTCCAAAGAACGCTCAGTCGGCAGCGCGCTGATTGAAAATAGAAGGAATTTGATTTTGACCGGTGCAGACAAACTTAGTTTGCGCGGTTGCTCGTAAGCAGAAAAAACAAAAAGGAGGAAGTACATGGCAACGAATTCGATCGCAATTTCGAAAGATGTAGAGGTAACAAGCTTTTGGCAGGGTGCAGTGGTCGTTTTGGGACGGTTTTTGTTCGCGCTGATTTTCCTGATGGCTGGAGCCAATCATTTTAACAGGCAAACCATCGGCTATGCGGCTTCGCAAGGTGTGCCCTTGGCTGCGATCGCGGTTCCACTCTCCGGCGTGCTGGCGATTGCCGGCGGCCTCAGCATTTTGCTGGGTTATCGCGCAAAACTGGGCGCCTGGCTCATTGTGCTTTTCCTGGTCCCTGTCAGCTTGATGATGCATAAGTTCTGGACGGTAACCGATCCTATGATGGCGCAGCTCCAAATGATTCTCTTCATGAAGAATGTCTCCGTGCTCGGCGGCGCCCTGCTGGTTTCTCAGTTTGGAGCAGGCCCGTTCAGCCTTGATGCCCGCCGCTCGCGCTGAACGCACCTAAGAGGAGACAACCAAAATGCGCAATCAACCTGAAACATCGAACTTTGCTACCACCAGAACGCCGATCTCACAGGAGGCTCTCGACCAGCTATTTTCCCAAGCGCGGACCCACTCTACGTGGCTTCCCGAGCCGGTGCCGGTAGAACTCTTGCGCAAGGCTTACGAACTGGCGCGCCTTGGACCGACAGCGCCAATACCTCGCCCGCCAGATTCGTTTTTCTGACCACTCCCGGCGCCAAGGCACTCCTCAAGCCGGTTCTAGCGCCCGGCAATGTAGACAAAACCATGGCCGCCCCTGTGACCGTCATCATCGCCTGGGACACGGAATTTCACGAGAATCTCGCCAGGCTCTTTCCGCAGTTTGATATGCGCTCCTTATTTGTCGGCAACCACACCCTTATTAACGAGACCGCCTTCCGCAACAGTTCGTTGCAGGCCGCTTATTTCATCCTGGCCGCGCGCGCTCTGGGGTTAGATTGCGGACCGATGTCCGGTTTCGACGCAGATAAATTGAATGCGGCATTCTTTCCTGACGGCAAGTGGAAGGTGAATCTTCTCTGCAACCTGGGTTATGGAGACCCAAGCAAGCTCCACCCACGCAATCCTCGGCTCAATTTTGAGGAAGCATCCGTGATTCTGTAGAGGGCGAAACTTGCCAACAAGCAATCAATTTTGGCTAGACCAAAGCGTGTCCAATTAGTCGTCCTCAGCCGGTGAGATCAAGGAATTTCTATGAAGTCCATTCTTCAAAGGAGACGCACATGGTGTCGAAAGCAAAGACAATCGGCAGTACTGACCCCACGCAACCAGGTACGGCAGTTGCGAAAAGAGAACGGTTACTGCATTCAACGGGTGAGCAAGAAATAAGAAATCGCGCGTACGAGATTTATCTGCAGCGCTGGGCACAACCTGGCCATGAGTTGGAGGATTGGCTTCAGGCCGAACGTGAGCTCACCACGAAAATTCCCCTCTCCAGTCCTTACGAAATATCTGCTCAAACGACTGGCATTGAAATACCTAGCAAAGCCAATGGCGGGTTGAATCAGGATTCCTCGAGCGACTGAGTCAGACAATGTCTGACTCCACGGAGACAAAACATGCGACTCGTCGGACCAGTCTCTTTACCCATTTCTCAGGAAGCCGGATCTCCCGTGAAAGAAAGGTGCATCTTTGCCAAAGCCACGCCATTTCTACGCCCTTTTGCCACTGCCACTTGTATTTGTTTTTGTTTCCTGCAACCGGAACAAGGCCCAGGCAGCGAGTCCGGTCGCCCCGCCCCCGCCGCTCGTTTCGGTGACCCCGGCGAGAACACAAGACGTGCCACACTATTTGGACGAAATCGGAAGAAATACGGCTTATTGTGAAAAATGTAAATGATTCCTGGGAGGTTTCAGTCGAAACAGTACCATACGAATTGGTGGGAATCAGATGAACCGCTTTCGATGTTTGGGATAACAAGACAATGGCGGGCGCGTTTCGATTCACTACGCCTTCCTTGTTCTTCCGAGGCTTCGTTCGGATTTGCCCTAGCCGTACAACCGGCCTTAGGTTCCGCCGACTTTCCCAAAAAGAAGAAGGGCCTGTTGGAAGCAGCCAACAAGCCCTTGTGAATCTGTAAGATTGGTTGCGGGGGTCAGATTTGAACTGACGACCTTCGGGTTATGAGCCCGACGAGCTACCAGGCTGCTCCACCCCGCACGACCACTATATCGGACGTGGACGTTCCCGTCAAACCATCGCAAACTAGCGCCATGATTTTGTGAATCAGGCGGGGAACAGCTACCACTCGTTGTAAGGCGTGTTCTCGAAAGGCGAAACCCGGGTCGAACTCGAATGAACGTCAACCATCCCCGTTGTCGTTTGATCCGGGGTCAGCACCACACTATCGAATTGCGGCACCCAGTCCGCCGCTCCAGTAATCGGGTCCACTGGCACCTTGCGCAGGTACCCCGCCTGCACCAAATCTTCCAAGGATTGTGGCGCGGCTTGTTTGTCCAATGTGTAGTTATCGATCGACTGCCGCATAACTGACAGATCGTGGTGCAATGTTGTTTCGCGCGCGTGCTGCACGGTTTTACCGTAATTCTGCGCCGCCATCCCAATCAGGATGAGGATGATCGTAATGACGATCATCAACTCGATCATCGTAAATCCCGCCGCGGACAGCACGCCGCAGCGTTTCCCCAACGAGGGCCTGCCCCTTCGAATTCGCGACATCATTTCCATCTCGAATCCTCGCGCGAACTACCAATCCGAATACTTGGTCCCATCGAGCGCCGTAGCCGTCGACTTCGAGTATACGTCGAACACGTTCTTGCCGCCCCAACTCGTCGAATCCGGATCGTCCTGAACGGCACGCAGTCCCCATTCGGTCTGCCCGGTCATGGGGTCCACTGGAATCTTCCGCAGAAAACGAATCTTCCGATCGCTGCTGGCGCCGAGCTGCACTCCCTTCACAAGCGTATCGAGGTCCGGTGGGTACCCTTCGCTACCGATTTCCACGCGGATTTGGTTCCGGTCGGCCGCATCTTTGTAGCGATCGATCGCATCCTTCATCTCCCGGAGATCGCGGCGAAGTTCCGCTTCTTTCTGCCGAATGATGGTGTACTTCGCGATAGGCAATGCGGCGGAAGACAGAATCAGCAAAATGGCGCAGGCAATGATCAACTCCAGCAGCGTCATCCCCGTCTCTGAGGAAAACAGCCTCCGCTGGATACGTCTGCGGATGTGCCCGTGATATGAAGTGTCGCGCAACATCGCTCGCACAATTCGACTACGGCTGGACTTGCACCGTCGCTTCACTGGTTATCAGCTGTATCAGCTTTTGCTGCGAATCTTTCGCATTCACCTGAACGATCGACAGGTTCGATGAGCCGGGCGTCAGCCCCTTGACGACGATTCCGATCAGCGTTCCGCTCCCGCTCACTCCCGGCGTGTTCGGCTGCCGCGTCGCGGAAATAATCGCCTGCCCTTTGTCCTTGAAGACCTGCTGCACGATCGCGATTTCCTGCGTTCCTCCCGAGAGGAATCCGCCGTGCTGCACTTCCTCTATGCTGATTACCGCCGGATTGTACTGCAGCAACAGCGGGATCGAGAAGAGGTCGTTCACGTTCTCAACTACAACCCCGATCGTGGCCGTCTGCCCCGCCTTCAACGACAAGCTCTGCGGTTCAAAGCGAATCTTCGCCGTCGGAGCCCCCTGAGCCGCCCCAGCCGCAGGCGCCGTGGAGCCTGGCGCTGGCGTTCCCGCTCCCGTATTTTGATTCGAGGCCGGCGGCTGCGCAGGCGCGCGCGTCTCGCTCTCCCTCTTCACTTGTACGTTTGTCTCGGAGCCCGAATACAGAGGCCGCAGATTCGCCTTCGTCCATTCTGGAATTCGCACGATCCGTGGCGTCAAGACGATCAGCACTTCATCTTCCTGGTGGTCGGTCTTGTCGTGCGAGAAGAGATATCTCAGCAGAGGGAGCCTCGCGAGGCCCGGCCAGCCTTCCAAGGTTTTGCTTTCGGTCCGCTGGACCAAGCCGCCAAGAATACTGGCCTCGCCTTCCTTCAGACGGATGTCATGCTCGATGACCCGCTGGCTTATGACCGGCTGTGTGATTCCGCCGATGGATACGTCGTTGGTATGCGCGGAGACTTCCACTTTCAATTTCAAGCTGACGTCGCGATTCGGATGCACGCGAGGCGTAAGATCTATATTCACTCCAACATCCAAGTAGGTGAACTGCGTATTCACCAGCGGATTGATGCCGCCCGCGGCTCCCGCGGCGATTCCAAGGCCCGAGGAAAAACTGCCGGTGGCGATAGGGATGCGATCGCCAATCCGTAGTTTGGCGGTCTGGCCGTCCACCGAGCGAACTTCCGGGTTCTGGATAATCTTCGTGTTCGTATCGCTCAGGACGGCGTTCGCTGTCAGGCTCGGCAAGGTAACGGTGTAGTCGGTTCCAGTCACGTGGCGCAGCTGCTTTAGAGTAGTTGCGGCGGTGGTTGTTGTCGAGCTGCTCGTGGTGCTGTTGTTCGGGTTGATCGCAATCGTAGCAGTCTGCCCGGGAAGGATGCCCAGGTCCCGCAGGCGATCGGTGCGCGCCTCCAGCACTTCGACCTGCACCACCACCTCAGGCTTGGCCTTGTCGATGTCGCGGATGATCTTCTCCGCCAGCAGCAGTTTGTCCGGTGTGTCGCGGACAATAATGGCATTTTGCGAGTTGAGCTGCTGAATGCGCTTCAGGTCCAGCAGTTGGCGCAGCCCCGTCATAATTTCAGTAATATCCTGAGGCTGAAAGGTATTCGAAAGATAAATCGTCTTGACGACCTGCTCTTCGTAATCGCGGCGCTTTTGCGGCTGGTCGGGGATCACCAGGATGATGTTTTCCGTGACCGGCTTCCAGAACGCTTTGCTCTCCAGCGACACGATTTCCAGCGCCTGCTCCATCGTCACATTGTTCAAATGCGCCGGGATGCGCCGGGCAGGGAAGTCCGGGTCAAAAATCACGGTAAGCCCCGCCAGTTTCCCGATCGTCTCGAAAACGATCTTCGCATCATTGTCCATCGTCAAACTTATGGAAGCGCCCGACAGCCGCTTGATTTCCGGCGGCATCGCTGCCAGGGGTGTCTCGTTCGGATCAGCAGGCGGCTCAGCCGCCGCATCGGCCGCGCGGTTTTTCTCCGCGATCATATCGACCGTCTTGCGAAGCTCCTGGTCCGCCACCGGGCTCGCCGGATCGATCGCCTGCGCCCGCTGGAATTCGGATGCTGCACCCTGCAAGTCGCCTTGTTTCC
>Ga0207086_1136_pt1 | contig 16099 bp, 9 predicted proteins | sample Alteio_BWMinHeat_54_FD_153540 | JGI IMG/M metagenome (GOLD analysis project Ga0207086, IMG submission 153540) | Enriched cells from forest soil in Barre Woods Harvard Forest LTER site, Petersham, Massachusetts, United States -... | ecosystem: Environmental > Terrestrial > Soil > Temperate forest >... | reverse complement strand
GGCAGCTTTTGAGGCGGCCGCGAACCCGTCACCAGCCACGTCCAAGTTGCCGCGCTGCATTGCCTCCGATGCCTGGCGGAAAATGTTGGAGACTTCGGGTGTCACTTGAGCGAAAAGCCGGTCGTCGAGAAGGAAAAGAAACATCAGGGAGGCCAACAGGAACCTAGCGACGTGGACTTGCCCGCCCCTTTTCACGGACACTTTCATGATTAGAGTCTATACCGGGTCCGGGCGATGTGCGACGCGCTTGAAGACGAAAAAACCTCCCATTCTCTTCGTTGTGCCGACATCAGAATTGATAGCGAAGAGTTATCTGAACCTTTTTGGTTGGATTAATGATGCTCGGACCGGTACCGAACGTGGAGCCGGGCTGACCAAAGGAGTCACATGTGACGCAGCCGTCGCCGCGTCCGAACGTGTGGCGGTTAAAGGCATTCGTGAAATCCGCCTTGAACGACAGCACATTTGCTTCATACAGCGTGAAGCGTTTGATAAGGGAGAAGTCCTCACTGAGATAGCCAGGACTTCTGACGTTGCCAAAGACTTTGGGGAGGTTCCCAAAGGAGTAGCCATTGGCTTGAATAACGCCAGGCGCATTGGGATCGAAGAAGGCAGCACAATTAAAGAAGTTGTTTGTTCCATTTGCGGTGAACGTACCGTCATTATGCTCCGTGCATCCGCTACCGCCCATAAGCGGGTTGTAGGAAGAGTGGTTGGGAGCGAGCAAAGGCTGGCCCGAAACCAGGCTCAACCGAGGATTGGCTGTTCCAAACGGGTTCGTCTGGCCGAGCGCAAAGGGGATGAACGGTATACCTTTCTGGTAACGCTGAACACCGCCGATTTGCCAGCCGCCAAGTATCTTATCTACGACTCCACCGTTGTTCAGAAATCTCTTTCCCTTGCCGAGAGGCAGCTCGTATAAGTAGCTGAGTACGAACATGTGCGGAACGTCTTGATAACTCAGTGCCTTTTCCGCCCTCAGGTTGTGGGGATTTTGCGCCAAGAAGGTGTCGGAGCTGCCAAACGCCGTGAGCCCGGCATACGCGCTATCCGCGTCCGTCAGGGTTTTTGAATATGTGTAGGAAGCGAGGAGGTTCAATCCGTTATGGAAGCGACGTTCCAGTTTTGCTTCAAGCGCATGGTATGTCGATTGTCCCAAATTCTCCAGACAGCAGTTGGTAGTGATACCGGTACCACCGTTATGGCCACTCAGGTATTGGGGGAAAGGAAGCAACAGTTGCCCAACCAGGTCTTGCTGCGTTGGCCCCCACAGGGCATCGAACCAGGCTGGCACAGAGGTGATGCCCAGGCTTGCCAGTGTGGCTTGACCGGCAGCGCTGTGCACCTGGTCATTCAATTTCAACCCCAATGGGAGAAACTTAGGATCGATAGCATTAAGCTGCTGAAGATTGGAGTTCAGGCGCGTGGCATGATTCCCGACATAGCCAACGCTGAAGATGAGATCGGTAGCAAGTTGATGCTGGATTTCAAAGCTCCAGTTCTGGACCATTCCGGGCCGGCCATTACTGGGCCCGGCGAAGCTGGCAGCACCTTGAAAATTACCATTCAGCAAGGAGGGGTCCTTGTTAAAGGAGGGCGGCGCGAAGGCGGGGAACCCGGTATCCAGGGAACCCTTCCCTCCCACCAATACCGGGGCGAAGCTGTTTGCCGATGAGAAGTTCGGATTGATCGTGGTGCCGTCGTGAAGCGAGTCGCCAAAATCCGTGTAGAAGAGGGCGGCATAGTAAATGCCATAACCTCCGCGAATGACCGTGTTGTGCAGCGATTCGATACCAAACAGGCGTGACGGTGAATATGCAAACCCGATGCGCGGACCAACATCCTTGTAAAAAGTTTTAGCTCCGGTGGCATTGGGTCCGTATACGAGAGCACCGGGTGTTCCCCCCGCTCCTGGATTAGGAGCCGTAGGATCGAAGACGGATTGAATGCCATTGGCTTCATGGCGAGGCGTATCCACGTCGTAACGGAGGCCGAGGTTGAGGGTCAAATCCTTGCGGAACTTGAAATCGTCCTGGACGAACCCGCCATAGTAGTTTTGGATCCAGCGCGGGGCATGCAACGAGAAGCTCGCGCTTTCTTGTTGGGGTAAACCCAGCAAAAAACTGGCAAAAGGATCGCCTGTGTTTTGATCGCTTGGAGCGAAAGCAGTCTGGAAACCGGAGAAAGTATAGCTGGGCGAGGTATTGAGATTGTTATATCTGGAGAACTGCGAATGGCGCCATTCAAATCCGAAGCGGAGAGCGTGGCGTCCCTTGATCCAGGAAAGCGTGTCAGAGGGAATAAAGCCATTGGGGACGGCTAAATCGTCGTTACCGCCGCTAAGTTGCTGGTATCCAATATTGCGATTGTTGGCATTGAAGGTCAGCGGGGGGAAGACGGGCCCGTTGGCGTTGGGGATTCCCAGAACTGAGGGCCAATTCGTCCCGTTTATGCTCTGGGCCGTACTGGGATCGTGCAACCGGTTGTAGCCAAGGTTGAAATGATTCAGCAGAGAAGAGCTGATGGTCCGGTCCCAGCCAAACCGGATGTAGTGGGAAAACCGGGATTTAAAGAAGTTGGGGTCAAGAGGCGCCGGGATGGATCGGGCACCATTCAATTGCTCCTGGTCGCGACTGCTATAGGAAAAGAAGAACTTGTTGTTGATTCCCCAATTCTGATCGATGCGGAACGACATGGTGGTGTCCCGCTGGGGATTAATGGACTGGAAGATAAAATTGTTGATGAGCCCGTTCATGGATCCCGCGGTGTTGGGATGGGCAGTCAGGACGGAGAGCATCTTTTGTGCGACAGGGCTAAGGTTTGTGATTTTGTTTCCCGGGAACGCAGTCCGACATAGCGCTCCTCCTACAGTCTTTGTAGTGGAGGGGTCGAAAATCTGGCCCAAGTGCACTTGGCTCCCGTCGCAAGGATTGAGCACCGGAATGGGCTGTCCGCCAGGCGTAGGATTCGGAGTGGTCAAACCCGGGCCAAGGATCGCCGAGAAATCACCGGTGCGCTCGGCGTCGGTCGGCAGAGTTGCCTGACTGGTCGAGCCGAGGTTGTTCCGATACTGTTCCCAGGAGAAGAAAAAGAAAGTCTTGTCGTGGCCGTTGTAAAGCTTGGGAATCCGAACGGGGCCGCCCAAACTTCCACCAAAGTCGTTCTGATGATCCGGGTCCTTGGGCGCTCCGACGCGATTGTTGAACCAGGAATTCGCGTTCAGCTTGTCGTTGTGGAAGATATCAAACGCCGAACCATGGTAAGAGTTGGTGCCCGACTTGGTGGTGAAGCTTTCGAGGCCCCCCGAGGTGCGGCCAGATTCGGCGGAGAGAGTCGAGGTGGTAACCTTGAACTCGCTGATGGCCTCGATGGACGGAGCATTTTCATCGAACGTGGGTCCGAGTTCGGCGTGGGTGATGCTGGCACCATCAAGCAGGACCTCGGTCCCCAAGTTCTGGCCGCCGGCTAACTTGGATTCAAAGATACCGCTGTCGCTGTTCGTTCCAGGGCCGACGGTGTTGGGCGTCAAAAAGACAAAAGCCTCGGCGGACCGCAAATGGCTTTGACCGGTTGCCGCCAGGGCAAGGGGAAGGTCCTCGATTTGCCTTGAGCTCACCACAGTGCCGATTTCGGAAGTTTCCGTCTGGACGGATGGAGCATCAGCCAACACGGTCAAGGTTTCCGTCAAATTGCCGGCATGCAATGAGAATTCGAGAGAAGCTGTCGAGTTGACCTGAACAACCACTCCCGTCTTTTTCTCGATCTTGAAGCCTGGAGCGGAGACGCTCACATCATACGTGCCTACGCGCACGTCCTGAACACGGAAGCCACCAGTGGGGCCACTGGTGGCGCTGTAACTCGCACCGGTTTCCGTGCTGGTGACTGTGACCGCAGCATTCGCTACGACGCCGCCAGAGCTATCGAGAACTGTGCCCGCAATGGTGCCGCGGTCCGACTGAGCTCGGGCTATTATTGCAGAAAATGTAAGGAAGAGACTAAAGGAAAGAAACCTCAGCAAGGACAGATTGAATCGCATTCCCCCCCCAAAAAAGGCACCGAGCACCGAACAAACACTCTACTTCGACGGCGACCGAAACTCAAACAGCGGTTCGCCTTCCAAGCGAATTATCGAATTTCCTGCCGTTCGTCATATCTATCACCGGCAAAAGCGCCGATGAGGCCGTTTATGCAATCGGTTTCAGAAACCGGTTACTCGCCATCCCTTTTATAAGCGCTGGCTGAGGCTTGTCAAGTTTTTTTTCTCTCTTGTATCTTGTTTTTCGATGCTCGTAGTCTACGCCCTCAAATCATGATAGCTTGGCGCGCAGTGAATAGCGCTGAAGGAAAGCGCTTTCCCAGCGCTGTCCATCGCCTGGGGGGATCGCTACCGCGGCGTCAGGTCGGCAGCATAGTCCTTTTTCACGGAGGAAAACGTATGGGCCACACAATGAGGGAAGTGGCCAAACGCGCCGGAGTCTCGCCCGCTACGGTTTCCCGAGTCCTCAACAAGAGCCACCACTACATCTCTGTGGAGACCGAGAGGCGCGTTTTAGAAGTCGTCGGGCAAATGAAATACTTCAAGAATGTCCACGCCCGGCGGTTGGCCACGGGCCGGAGCGATTTGTTCGGGCTGGTGATTTCGGAGATTGCCAACCCGTATTTCCCCGAAATCATTCACGGATTCCAGGCCGCGGCTTGGGATCGCGGGTTCGACGTGCTTCTTTGCAACACCCAATACGACCAAGCCCGAACGAAATCCATCCTGCGGAAGCTGATCGAAAGTGACGTCCGCGGAGTCGCGGTGATGACCTCTTCGATCGACAAGAGCATGGCTTCGGAACTCATCGACGCGGGAATTGGCGTGGTGTTCTGCAACGTGAGCCCGGCCGAGAAGCTGGTGAGCACCATTTCGATAGATTATCAGCGGGGTATCGCGCAGGCCATCGAGCATATCGTAGGACTCGGTCACCGCCGCGCCGCGGTCATTGCTGGACCGGACGACAACCGGACGGCCATTACAATCAAGGACGCGCTGGTTGCCGGATTGCAAAAGAGAGGCGTCAACCCATTGCCAGTGATCAGCAGTAACTACCGCATCGATGCTGGAGCCTCAGCGGTACGTGCCATTCTTTCCGCGCCGGAGAAGCCCACGGCGATTTTCTGCGGCAGCGACCTTATCGCCTTGGGCGCCATGAGCGCTCTCGAAGAGGCTGGTGCGGGGATTCCGGAAGACATCTCCGTTATCGGCATCGACGACATCTCCTTTGCTTTCCTGGCACGGCCGCCGCTGACTACCATCCGAGTTCCCCGCGAGCGGGTGGGGACGACCGCCTTCGAGGCATTGGACAGGATGCTGAAGCTGAAACGGCGAAAAGGTGCGGACTACTATTTGGAAACAGAACTCGTCATTCGCAGGTCGACCACGACTGCTCGGTAGAGCGGTGGTAACGGATGTACAAGAGGCAATGAGGAGAGCCGGGCCAAACCAGGTCCGGCGCAAGATGTTCTTGTTTCAAAACCAATCCTCGCTTTCTCCAAATAGTTCACGATTTGAACTTCTAGTCGACATGGATTACATCATGCATGAAAAGCGTTCTGCAGAAGAATGGGGCCTTGACAAGCCATGTGAGGCTGCGTAAAAGAAGAGCGAAGGCAACCGGTTTCCGAAACCGCTTGCATATTTTCGATTCATGGGAATGAGCGGATCGCGACGGACCGTGAGCAATAGACGCGGAAGCTGTAAATGGCGGCAAAGGAGATTGCGATATGAGCAAGGCTGATTACTCGCGCCGTGAGTTTTTGCAGAGAAGCGCAGGAATAGCGGGTGCTTCCCTTTTCGGCCGCTCCATTCTACTGGAGCCCGAACCCTTGATCGCTTTGCCGCGATTGAATGCCGCCAGTGACAAGGTTCGCTTTGGAATTGTGGGAGTCGGCATGGAGGGAACGGGACTGCTGACCACTGCCATTCAGCTCCCGGGAGTGGAGTGCGCGGCCGCTTGCGATCTTTACGATGGGCGTCACGAACTGGCGCGGGAAATTGTCGGAAAACCGATCCGCACGACGCGACGCTACAAAGAGTTGCTCGATGACAAAGAGATAGACGCCATCATCATTGCAGTTCCCGACCATTGGCATAAACAGGTCGTCGTGGACGCCGTGGGCGCGGGAAAAGATGTGTACTGCGAGAAGCCAATGTCGCACAGTCCTGCGGATGGCCTGGCGATGGTCGCAGCCGCAAAGAAGACGGACCGCATCGTGCAGATCGGCGCGCAGCGGACGAGTTCCGTCTTGTGCGCAAAAGCGAAAGAGCTTTTCGCAAGCGGAGCCATCGGTGAGCTAAGCCTTGTCGAAGGGAGTTTGGGCCGAAATGATCCCACTGGGGCCTGGGAATATCCCCCTCCAGCAGACCTGTCTCCCGAGAACCTGGATTGGGATACGTGGCTGGGAACTGCACCCAAGAAGCCGTTTGACCCATTTCTTTTCGCACGCTGGCGCTGCTGGAAGGAATATGGAACGGGCTTAGCCGGCGACTTGCTCGTTCACTTGCTCAGTGGGATGCAATTTGTTCTCGGAATCAATGAAGCTCCTAAACGAGCGTCGGCTTTTGGCGGCATTTACCGCTGGAAAGACGGGCGGAATACGCCCGACGTGCATCCGGTACTGTTCGAATACGCAAACGTCCCGGTGTACATGCGCTTGACGCTGGGGACTGAAACCTCGGAAGTCACTCGGTTTATGGGTTCCAAGGGCATTATCGAACTTACAGAATTTGGCCTCAGCTACACCCCTCAAGCCGGGATTGACCTGGCTCCCAGCTATTACTGCTACGGACTTCCGAGCCGCCTGAAGAACGCCTACTTCAAGCAGTGGCACGACGAGCACGATCCCAAACCAGGAGATGAACCTGCTCCGCAGAGCGTAAGTTATCGGGGGAACGACTATGATGATCTGCGGCCGCATCTCTGGAATTTCTTCCAGTCCGTCAGGTCGCGGAAACCGGTGGTGCAGGACGTTGTGTTCGGTCACAACGCAGCGCTCGGCTGTCACATGGCGAATGAGTCTTACTACCGGAAGAGCCCCGTGTATTGGGATTCCGTTTCGCAAACTATAAAGTCCTGACGCGCTGATTGGCACTGCTCGATTGCGAAACGATAGAAGCGCGATGGTCGGCAACCCGCTGTTTAGCGCCAAAGAAAGGGGATCCGTAGTTCCATGAAGCTTCAGAGGATCGTATTTGTGTTGGTGATGGTCATCTCGATGTTATCCGCCGGGGCGTATTCCCAAACCGAAAAATCCGCGAAAAGTAACTCCACTCCGGAATCCGTCAACGCTTTTCTGGGGCGCTGGGATTTGACACTAAAGGCGCCAGATCGGGAGTATCCCTCATGGTTGGAACTCCGCCAAGAGGGCGGACAACTGAAGGCCCAGATTGTGAGCCGCTGGGGAAACGCACGGCCGCTTCCCAAAGTTGCCCTCTCAGAAGGACGCCTTACTTTCGTTTCTCCCAAAGAGGAAGAAGAACGGCCCGACGACATGGTCTTCGAAGGAACGCTCGCGGGGAAGATGTTGACGGGGAGCACGACTGGGCCAGATGGAACTCCCTGGCAGTGGACCGGCCAGAGAGCGCCTGCTCTAAATCGAGAAAGTGCCCCGAAGTGGGGGAAGCCGATTCCCTTGTTTAACGGAAAAGATCTGACGGGATGGAGGATGGCAGGAACCGGTACGACCGTGTGGAAGGTTGAAGACGGTAGCTTGGTAACTCCCGGGAACGGTCCTGAATTGATCAACGATTCCAAGTTTGAAGATTTCAAGTTGCATGTCGAATTCAATTGTGGGGCAAATTCCAATAGTGGCGTCTATTTGCGCGGCCGGTACGAAGTTCAGATCGAAACCGACTCCATCGAGGAACCACCGAGTCACCACATGGGCGGCGTATACGGTTTCTTGGCGGCTTCGCCGGAACTGCCGCGCAAGCCGGGAGAATGGCAGACCTTCGATATCACGCTGGTCGGGCGTTGGATCACCGTCGTTCAAAATGGCCAGACCATCATCGATAACAAAGAAATCCCAGGCATCACGGGCGGCGCCCTGGACAGCCACGAAGGACTGCCGGGACCCATTTATCTTCAGGGAAGTGAAAAAGGGCACGTAGCCTATCGCAGTATTGTCATCACGCCAGCGGAGAAGTAGAAAGGATCAGCACGCCGGTACTGCCGATGACTCACTTCTTGCGCGACATTCTTCGCCAGCCCAACGAGCTACAACGGACAATCGATTTTCTATTGGGAGCGGGCCGGCCCACCCTGGACGCGGCGAAGACTGCAATCCGCAGCGCTCGCCACGTCTACTTGACTGGAATCGGCAGCAGTTGGCACGCGGTACTGACTGCTGGGCCGTTGTTTCACCTTGGCGCCCGCCCGGTTTATATGCAGGACGCAGCGGAGTTGCTGCAATTCGCCACTATTCCGCCGGACTCAGCAATGATCGTAATTTCGCGCAGCGGTCGCAGCGTGGAGATAGTCAATTTGCTCACCAAAGTTCGCGACAGCGGCGTGACCGTTATCGGCATTACCAATTCGAATGACGGGCCACTCGCAAGAGAGGCGCAAATTCCCATTGTGGTTCCCATCGAGATGGACCACGCGATTTCCGTCAATACCTATTCCACATTGGCGGCGACAGTCGGGATTCTAGCGAGTGCCGTTGTCGGCTCCTGGAATGCCACTCTCGCAGCCTCGCTCTCCCGCGTCGTCGAAAGGACAGCGTCATCCATTCCGGTCTGGCAGGCGCAGATTGCAGACACGCCTTGGCTTGCACCTGGGGCCGTTTTTTACTTTCTGGCTCGTGGTTCCAGTCTGGGGAGTTGCCAAGAGGCCAGGCTCCTTTGGGAGGAAGGCCTTAAATCGCCTGCGACCGCGATGGGCACCGGCAGCTTTAGGCACGGCCCGCAAGAAATGGTTAACAAGGATGCGCGCTTTGGCATGTGGATTGATGGGGAGCGTATGCGTGGGCAAGACCTAGCCGTGGCCAGGGATCTGAGGCAGCTTGGGGCATCCGTCATGCTGATCGGTCGAGACCTGCCAAAGGATGCTGGGAACCTTGTATTCCAACTCCCGGCCGTGCCGCCCGACTGGCAATATCTTATCGATATCATCCCCGCGCAACTCGCAGCCGAACGGCTGGCGCAACTCTCAGGAGTTGATTGCGATTCCTTTCGTTATAGTTCTTTCATTATCGAAGACGAGTACGGTTTGTGGCCCGAAGAAAACGGTTCGCCGAATAAGACGAGATAGCATGGCTTCACCGGGTACCAGCGAATACGGAGAAATCAGATTCAACAGGAAAAATTGTGATTGGCGCCGTTGACATCGGGGGGACAAAGATAGCTGTCGGGGTGGTCGACGACAACGGGAAGGTGCTGTCCAGGTTGGAGTCTCCGACCGACGCTGCGGGTGGCTACGCAAACGGACTTGCGCGAATGATTGACATGCTGCGCCGGACCTCTCAGGATGCCGGCGTGGAAATCTCCGGCATTGGAATAGGCTCCACCGGAGTTGTATATCCGGGCAGCGGCGCATTTGGAGATGTTGATTTATTGCCTGGATGGCAGGGAAATAATCCCGTGCAGGACATGGCGCGCGAATTCAAGGTGAAAGTCGCGCTCGAAAACGATGCCGACGCTTCTGCGTTAGCCGAAGCAGGCTGGGGCGCGGGGAAACTGAAATCGCGATTGGTTTACGTCACCGTGGGCACGGGCATCGGCGGCGGAATCATTCTCGACGGACTGCTCTATCGCGGGGTCGACATGGCGCATCCCGAAATCAGCCACCATGTGATAGATCCGTCGGGACCGCATTGTTCGTGCGGTTATCGAGGTTGTTGGGAATCGCTCGCGACTGGGCCAGCGATGGCCGCATGGTTCAACTCGAATGCGGCCGGAGATCGAGGCCTTCCCAAAAATTTGAGTGCCCTACAAATCTGCCAATTGGCAAGACGTGGAGAGGAGTTGGCCATACGAGCGGTTGAGCGAGAAGCCTACTACCTGGGTCTCGGTGTGGCTAACCTGATCAATCTATTCGTGCCGGACGTGATCGTCTTGGGTGGCAGTGTGATGAAGAGTGCGGCCCTCTTTCTTGATGGTATCCGCAAGGTCATTCGCCAAGGTTGCCGTTTCGTTCCTTATGAAAAACGGAGCTGGCACTGGCTTCCTTGGGAGAGGACGCCAATCTCATAGGTGCAGCGCGGGTCTGGCACCATCGCTTCAAGCAGGCAGTCGGTCGGCCTTCGTGACGTATCGCCGCGAGCGACGGCCATTTGCCGGGCCGATCCAGCCAATCCCGGGCGTCGCTGAACACACAGCAATCAGTTAGGAGAGAGAGAAAGGCACCTCATGGTGAGAAGCCGCTATACGGTCAACTTGGTCTTCCTCACTTTTTTCGTGATCTCCTTGCTAACCAATATCCTTGGTCCCATTGTGCCGGACATTATCAGCAGTTTTCACGTGAGTCTGACGGCCGCGGGATTTCTGGCCTTCGCTTTTTTCATCGCTTATGGAGTGATGTCCATACCCGCCGGTTTTTTGGTGGAACGATTCACCGAAAAACCTGTGATGGTGCTGGCCTTCTTGGCAGGGACGCTAGGATCGCTGAGTTTCGCGCTGTTCCCCGGATATCGCGTTGCCATCATTTCCTATTTCACCATCGGCGCTGGCATGGCCGTTCTGCAGGTGGCCATCAATCCGTTGTTGCGGGTCGCTGGCGGGGAAGAACACTACGCATTCAATTCGACTTTGGCCCAATTGGTTTTCGGAAGCGCATCATTTGTAAGTCCGCGAATTTACTCTTATCTTGTGCTAAACCTCAAGGATCCTTCACCCGACCAAAATATCTTTTTGCTCATCCTGCGGTGGCTGACCCCCTCAGAATTGCCATGGGCTTCGATCTACTGGATTTTCGCTGTTTCCGCCTTGACGATGCTGGTTGTTTTGCTGTTTTCCAGGTTCCCAAAAGTTCAACACACGGCCGAAGAGCGTGCGGGGTCTTTGAACATGTACCGATCCCTGGCACGCCAACGGGTTGTATGGCTTTACTTTGCCGCGATGTTTGCTTACGTGGGTTGTGAACAAGGCACTGCCGATTGGATGTCGAGCTTTCTGAACCAGTATCACGGTTTTGATCCTCATACCACGGGCGCTGCAGCGGTTTCCTGGTTCTGGGGCTTACTCACGGCGGGTTGTTTAGTGGGGATGTTATTGTTGAAGATTTTCGATAGCCGCAAGGTGCTCATAGGCGCATCCATGGGGGCTCTGTTCTCTTTGTCTGCAGCCTTGTTTGGACCCGCAAAGGTTTCCGTAGTTGCTTTTCCCGCAGTCGGCCTGTTTGCCTCGGTGATGTGGCCTATCGTAGTGTCGCTTGCTCTCAATTCCGTCGAGGAGTTCCACGGTTCTTTCTCAGGCATTTTGGGTACCGGAATCATAGGCGGAGCCGTAGTGCCGGTGATCATTGGGCGCATCGGAGATTACGCTGGACTGCGCAGCGGCTTGGCATTTCTCTACATCACATTTGGGTTTGTACTCAGCGTTGGCTTCTGGGCACGACCAGTGATCAACAATGCCACGATTCGTCTCAAGAAAGCGTCTCCTGAGCTCTTAGATTGATGGGAACCGCTTCGCAGAGTTTTGCACTCAGAGCCCCCTGTTCATTTGACCTAAGATTATTGCGCCTGCCCGGACAAGGAGTCCGAGCAAGACCGTCGGCTACCCCATCGTTCCCTCTGTGCCTCCGTCGCCAGCACAAGCAGCTCGCGCTCGAACTTTCGGAACTGATTTACATCGCGTGTGTATTCGGTGAATGTGGGCATCACTGCTCGGGCCAAAGCGTCTGTGCGTTCAGGCGCACGTCGAGCAGATTCCATTAGCAGTTCGTAATCTTCTATTCCCTCTCGCATCGCTTCGAGTCGCTCCGATACGAACACCCCGTCGTGCTCTGGGTCAGGGTATACGATAGCGTTATCCCCGGCGGGAAGTAAGAACCCTCCGCCCCAATCAGGTTGAACGTTCTCGAACGGCCGATCTGTCCAGAAATTCCCGCCCCAGTGTAGGTACCCAGTAAGCCCGTAGCGGTAGTTGACCCAAGGCAAGAGCCGCACCTTGAGCGTCGGATAGTCAGTGAACCGATTAAGGTATTTTCCGCGCGGATCCAGACAAATGTAGTACCAACTTTGGCCTCCACGCACTTTATGCGCTGCAATTGCATCCAGCCTTTCATCGAACGTGCCGAGTTTAGGCACCCAGATCGTGGTTTCCTCCTGTGCGGAAATATCTTCGCTCAAGCTTATGGCGTCCAGCGTCGGCACTCCCGGCAGTTCCTCGCTGACGATGTGGACAAAGCGCCGGTAGATAGGCATCTCAGCTCCATGCGGCTCATCGTGAATGTGCTGGACATAGCGGCTGAGCCAGCCTTTCTCTTTCAAGTGAGTACGAAGTTGCCGCAAAAACTCCCGGAGATTCTGTTCTGCACGCGGATCGTCTGCAGGCAGTTCCTTCCTTACAATTTGCCCGTTCTCTACCAAGTCCGTCGCGAGCACATACGGCGAGTCATATCCACTGCCAAGCCGTCCGCTCAGGTGGCCGCCCTCGATCATGCGTGCCATACCGGCTTTGTCAAAAACTTCAATCCAGCGGTCCACTAACCCGAAATCGTATTGGACGCCGCGGTCTGCCAGATGCGCTTCAGCTAGCGTTCGCACGGGAACAAACACAACATTCTGTTTGTACTCCGCCATCGTCCGCCCTATGTTCTCTAGTATTCTCCAGTAGCGATCCGGATCGGACTTCAATTTCGGATAGTGCTTCGTCATCATTTCCTGTTCAAACCAGAGCCAATTCGTCACCCAGAGCTTTTGTTCTTTCGGTACGGCTGCAGGGAAGACTTCCACGCGAAAGGGCAGCCTTAACTTCCGCTTCCCGGCGTCGATCTCTATCGCGCCCGGGTAAATTCCCGGTCTCGTGTCCTCCGGCGTGAACACGGAAATCCATATTGTCTCGGTGCGGGACCCTTCCAACGGGATTTCCTTCGTTAGGGGAAACAAAGGATCTGGATAGGGACCCACTACTGAACGCACCACTTCGGCCAGGGGAGTGTCGGTAGGGTGAGAATTCACCTTCACCGTTCCTACTCGGTAGGTTTGGACTTTAAGTGTTGCGTTCCCCAAGTGCGGAGCAACGACGCGCACACGTACCATTCGGTGCTCTTCGGACCGCAACGCGACCTGCAGGCTCGTGTGGCCATTGCGGGCTGACAGCAGTGTCACTTCGAGTTCTGATGTTGCCGCCGAGCTGTCAGGAAAGACCTTCACCAGCGAATCAACGTACCAGGCGGAAATGTTGTCATGCTGCGAGCCATATAGCGGCAAAGGTGAAAAACAGATAAGCCAAACGAGAAGTTTCCCCATGATTGGCTATCTTATACCTGTGGTTGCATTGTTTCCGCGACCCGTCGAATACATGCTTCCTGCCAAGAATCTGTTGCCGCGCGAGCGGTAAACGATGAAATGCTGACCCGCAGCACCGCGGAAACGCGATTTAAGGTTTCCAGTTGCGGGAATAAGCCGAAAAACCAGTGGGTCGGAAAATATCAAATTTGACATGGAGTGGTACGTCGAATTGGCTGAAAATGAGTTCGACTGTGGTTTCGTTGCCGGCAGCGATTTCGGGAAGTTCTACCTCATGTTGCTCAATAGGAATGTCGCCTTCGCCATAAAAAGTTCCCCTGAGCTTATAGCCCCGAAGGCTGTACATCGGAGCATCATGGCGCGTCCTTAGTCGCAGTTGGAAGGTATTCAAATGGTTATCCACGGTTAACGATTCAACCGGGCTCAATTCCCGGCGCAGTACCTCGTAAGAAGCTTTTTGCGCCCCACAAAGATCCACAACACCGTGAACATTTTGTTTCAGCGCGCCCACGCCGCTATAACCGACATGACTACGGTAGTCGCTATAACAGAAGAAAATGGCGCCAGCCACGAAATCCTTGGAGCGGAAAACCGCGTCGTGGGATCGAAGATCTTCCAACCTGTGCTCGTCGCCCTCCGGACGGTCCTTGGTACAAGCACAATATCCATACTCTGAAATCACCACCGGCTTGCCGGGAAATGCCGCATGAAGGTCATCCAGATGCTTGGCCACTGCCTCCGGAGCTCCGGGAAACCAGGTCCCGAAATATTCATTTGTCTCGATGAAGTCCATCAATCCGGCTGCGTCTCGTTCCGGAGTCTTGATCAAGGAGTTCGAAGCATAGGAACAAAGCCGATTGGGATCCAGCCTTTTCGCCTCCTCCAGCATATGTTTCACAAATTGATACGCGGGAGGATTTTGCCCGCCAACTTCATTGCACAGGCCCCAGACCACCACCGACGGGTGGTTGCGGTCGCGCGCGATCATTTCTCTTAATTGCTCCAGGGCGTTTTGCAGGATATCAGGATCGGGTTCAGCTCCCATGCCAGCAAATGTGTCGTAGCCCCAGGCCGGAATTTCGGTCTGCATAAGAATGCCGTGCCGGTCGCAGTATTCGAGAACTCTCTTATCCTGAGGCCAATGAACGCGTGTAAACACGCAGTTCAGATGTTTCAAGTCGTTATGATCGTGCGTGATCCATTGGCTGGGCTCCGCCATTCCAAATTCCGGATTGCTCCCCGCCATGCGCTCGACTCCCATCAGCCGAATGCGCTCACCGTTCAAATAAAACCCGCTGCCCTTAGCCTCCAGTTTCCGGACCCCGAATGTAACTGTGAGTTGATGAGTATCTTGTCCGCCCGCGATTGAAAAAATAAGCCGATACAGATTCGGATGATCGAAATGCCAGAACTTCGCGTTGGGCAGTGTAACTTCAAGTTTTTGTGTCTGGGTTCCACCGCTCTTGATGGTGAAGCCCGGAATAGCTGAACCGGTCACCGCTGTCAGTCCAGTCTCATCGTCGATAATTCGAAAAGAGGCTCGTCCTATCCATGATTTCGCGCTTGTATTTCGCAGATAAGCGGTGATGGCAAGCTTTCCGTCTCCACAGGCGAAATCGGGAAAAGCCTCGACGTCAACGCGCTCCACAAAAGCACTTGCTGTAATAATCAGTTGTACTGGCCGGTAGATGCCTCCGTCATGCGCCCAGTCACTGGAGTGTCCCCTGGGCACCATGTGTTCATTAAATGCGTTATCAACGCGCACGGCGATCGCGTTGGGTCTTCCCCAGCGGAGCAGATGAGTGATATCAAGCATGAAGGCGGTATAGCCCTTGCGCACATGCTCTCCAGCCAATTCCCCATTTACCCAGATTGTGGCCGTATGGAACACAGCCTCAAATTCGATCCGTACCGCAGAGTTTTGCCATTCACTAGGAGCTTCGAAGATTCGCCGATACCAGGCGGCACCACGATAATCAACAAAAGCGGGGTCAACTTGCCAAGTGTGAGGCACGCTCACCCTGCGCCAGGCACTGTTGGAGTCATCGGTTCCGTACCAACACTGCTCCTCACCAATGTTTCCAGAATCAGTCCGAAACCACCATTGGCCGCACAGACTCACGGTCTCCGGCGCGCACAAGTCCGTCGTTTTTTCGCTTGCCGGGAGAGCAGGGGTGCCTATGGTACCCGCAGCCAAGGCTCCGGCCTGAGTCAGAAATTTTCGACGCGAGTTCACGGGAAGGTTCCGTATCCGATCAGGATGGGTTGCCAGTTAACCAGACATTCTGGAATTGAGTCAAACCAAATTAGGTGCACATGCTCTGAGATAATCTCATCCTTTAGGCTTTGTCGCCTAGGCATCCCTGCCGAAGGACGAATGTTTCGCGATGACACGGGTCGCAGTGCCACGCCATGCTCGCCGGGCGCGAGAAAGCATCCTTGGACTCAGCGTTGTTCCTCGCGGGTGGGGATTTTCTCGGCAAGAGTTTTGCTCCCTCTCGTGGTCTAATTCTGAATTGGACGGGACTGTAAGCTTTACGATGAGGATGGCGTTCCGGACGAAAGATGCGGAGTCTGGTCCAATGCCTAACGAAGGTGGCTAATTGTTGCGGGAGAATACGAGGGCTTGCTATGAGTCGTGATTCTG
>Ga0207086_1135_pt1 | contig 16184 bp, 14 predicted proteins | sample Alteio_BWMinHeat_54_FD_153540 | JGI IMG/M metagenome (GOLD analysis project Ga0207086, IMG submission 153540) | Enriched cells from forest soil in Barre Woods Harvard Forest LTER site, Petersham, Massachusetts, United States -... | ecosystem: Environmental > Terrestrial > Soil > Temperate forest >... | reverse complement strand
GATAAGCAATTAGAAAAGAAGCGGAACGGTGTGCTCCGCGCGAGGGCGGCTGCTCAAGCACGGCGAGCAGCGCCAGCAAAATAAAAATCGGGCGCGCATAGACAATCTGCCGCTCGAAATGGTGCCGGTCCGTTTGATGGGAGCTCATGCGCGGAGACGCGTGTTCCTAGGGAGTTAGTTTAGCAAGGCAGAAGAAGTGTTGAGACGTGCGTTACGGCTGAGGTATCCAGCTTGCAACGGGCACGAAGGGTGGTTACCGTTAGTTAAAGCAGGCCATCAGCGAGCGAGACCAGAGTAGTCTGAGACGTTCGGAACCTAACAGTCCATGACGGACCACGTTCTTTTGAGTGACGGAATTTGAGCCACTTGAGAATGGCGAAGCCAAATTCATCTCGCCCGATCTCCTGGACGACCGGGAAAGAATCTCACTTCCCCGTAATGGTTCCCGTTCAGTGATTTCGCTCGAGCTCCTTCTTTTCGAACACCCAGACGATGTAAGGGGGGTACGGTGCAGCAGGTAGCGGCCCAAATTGCCCGACCTTCACATAATTCTCCATAATCCATCGATAAACCGAGTGATTGTAGCCGTCGTTCAAGAAACCCTGCACTCCGTATTCATTCAAGCTGCGATTAGCAATGAGAACGTATCGCACTTCATTGGAGGCCACTTCATTGATGAACTCTTGCTCCTGCTCCGGCGCCAGATATCCCGGCACTAGCGAATACCATCGGCTGGGAGCGTCCATCCCAGCGAAAACATACAGGCTCGGCGGCTCCGGCAAAACCAGAATGTCTCTTCCGTTGCGCGTATGTGTCTTCATAAAGGAAATGATTTGTGGAAACAGAGCCGCGACGTCGGATCTGGTGTAAAAACTTCCGTATTCCGTAGCTAAGCGCGTTGGAAGCCTCTGGGGTTTCGGAAAAAACAGAAGAAACAACAACCCGGCTTCAACCGCAAGCAGGCTCCCGGCCACCAAATCACTGCGCCTCGTATCCAATGACCGTGTTCGGCACGCCCAGCGAATAATTCTGTAAACCAGGATGACAAAAATCAAGAAAGCGGGAACATTAAAAAAAACAGCACACTTGAAGAGTGTAGGTTGAAGTTCCATCATCTGTCGCACGGCGACCAGGCTGGCATATATTCCAAGCCCTGCTTCTTGAACAACCAGTGCGCTGCCCGGTGGTCTCCGCAACTTCCAGAGCGCGTGAATTGTAAAAAATAGGACGAGGAAGAATATTCCCTTTGGACAAATCCCTTGGATCAGAGGGATAAGCAGGAAGCGCGTCGCCCAGCCGGGATCCCCGGGTACTCTCCATGGAAACAGGATCGCGAATACCAATGCTGAAACCCACATGGGGGAGAGACTTGCAAAGGCCGCTACGGCAATCGACAAACGTGAGCTTAGCCCTAGTTTCTTGACCGCAGATACGGCCACACACGCAACGAGAGCCCACAGGGCCACACCTAGCAGCGTGAATTCCATCGCCTCCAGCAATTCAGACGGCACAAAGCGAAAACCTTGTTCCGGCATTGTGAGTTTCCCGAACGTACGCATGAAGTACGTTCCAGGCGTCGAAATCCAGTTCTCAAAAAAGATCACTTTGGCCGAGAGTTTCCAAACAAACCATCCATAGCCGGCAAATGCGGGCAAGAGACCCGCAAAACACACGGCGATATTCCGAAGTAACTCGGGCACTGAACGCCGCAACAGGTAACTTGCCGCGATCTCGAAACCTAGCAACACCAGGCACGCAAAGCCGACTTCCTGTTTGGTCAGAATGACAAGACCCGCCAATAGGGCCGCTAATCCGAGATGCAGCGTACGTAAACTGGAAGCGTGGCGCATTGCAAAATAGAGGCATGCCAATCCGAGAAATGCTCCCAACGCGGCCGCATAACTGTATGGAAAGATGAAGTTGCGTATGAACGGGTAGAACGCCTCTACCAGGAAAAACAGGGCCGGGACCGTGCTACCAACTAGCCCTAGATTGAAGAAGCGTGCGATTTCAAATGTTACAACGGCAGTACCGATCGCCAACGCCAAACCGAAAACATACAGCACGGTTAGATGAACTCCGAAGATTCGGAACAGCAGCGCCTTCAGATACGGTGCAAGAGGCCCATACATGTACCAAAGGTCGCGGAACAATAGTTTCCCTTTAAGAATTTCCGCAGGAACGTAAAGCTCTCTTCCATTGTCGATCTGGAAGTCTCCCCAATGGCCCCACGTGTACCAAGCCAGGGCCCCAGCCACGCTGACTATTACTGCTCGCGCAATCCATAGTGGGGCTGTGCTTTGACTCTCGTGGGAGGCGCCACTTGGCTTCTGAGGTCCGGGTGCATTCGCGAAGTCGGCAACCCCTTCGGTCATGGAAGTAACGCTCATGCGGCTCCTCGGTTCACTTCAAAGATGACCTAACCACCACGCCCAAAGGACTCCCATCCGGTGCCTCGGCGATTAATGGCAAGCAATGCAGCCACTCACGAGTTTGCAAGAACTGTGCCTGAAAACCTGCACCTGAGAGCCTCAGGACTGCCTCGGTCACCGCTTCGGGCTCGATTCGTTGCATGCAGATGTTGTTTCCATTGCACGGGGGCTCGTCAGCCTCGTACAGGCATGGGCTGCAAAAAACGCGTGCGTAAAAAATCTCGACAAAGGGCAAGTCCTGCCCATAGTGTTCGGGGTTCGCTGGTCCAAAGAGACAAACGGTTGGCCGCTCCAGCGCGATCGCCATATGCATTGGACCCGTATCGTTCGTAAGAATGCAGGCAGCACCATCAAGCAGCGCAAGGAGTTCGCCGAGGGTCAGGCGTCCCGCAGTATTGACTACTCGAAACTGCACATCGGGAGTGAGACCTTCGAAAAGACTTTGTACGAACTCGGCTTCATTCGGAGCTCCCATCAACGCAATCTGTTTTCCGGATTCCACGAGCTGACCGATGGTTCTGATCACGCTCTCAGTTGGCCAACGTCGCTCCAGCAGCAAATCCGACGCATTTGGATTGACCACGATATAGGGCCTTTCCGGCTGCCATCCGGGAGTTTGGGTTAAGAGACGACGCACCGCTGATCTCTCATCATCATCGACTCGAATCGGTCCCGTAATTTCGCTTTGACCGGCTGGGACTCCTGCTACTCGGCCAAGCTGAAGATATAACTGCCGCACCGGCATACGCGCGTTGAAATAGACGAGGTGTGTATAAATACCTTTCTTGAAGGCTGCACTGTGGCGGTAAAACCCCAAGCGATTGCGCGTAACAGCGCAAAGCGCGAGAAGTGATGCGAACCCGGAATAAACCTCAAGGTCAAAGTACAAATCGGCTCGCTGTCGAATGAGGGTTGCAATCGTCCAAAGAGTGGTTACTCCCATCGCAAGCAGACTGCCGTCATCTAGCGCAAGAATTTCGTCAACGCAAGAAAGCCGCGTCAGCAGTTGCTTATTGGATTTCAGTGTAACGAAGATGAGTTTCGCGTTGGGGTAGCGCCGCTTTAGCGCTTTCAACAGAGGCGTTGATTGCAGAATGCTCCCCATGCCAATCAATTTGGCGACAATGATTACCTTCACGTTTTCCGATGTGATTGAGTGATCGCGTCGCAATAACCTGCCAAGCACCCGCGCGATTCCGTTGAACAGAAACGCCGTGGGAACAGCGATGATTCGATCCGCAAGAATTCGTCCCTTGTGAGTCATGGCAAGAGCTTGGTTCGCAGAACCTTAGCAAGAACCGGTGAGCTTGCTAACCCCTGGCACACCTGGAGGTCCCCCTCAAATTACAGTCTATCTCCGGTACGCACGGAACGAGGTTTGCGCTCTTAGATGGCATCAGAAGTGATATTGAGGGATTGCGCACGTTTAGAAGTTCCTGTTGTCCCGGCGGAGTTAACTAAGGCCATTCCTTTCTTACCCACACTTTACCCACACTTTACCCACACTTATTCTAGCGGCGGGCCGTGACTTCGATGAGACGCCACGCCCACTTTTCCATGCGTGAGAATTAGCGTAAACTAGGGCAGTCGCACGGTGGTGGGAGTAGCTCAGCTGGTAGAGCGTCGGTCTGTGGCACCGAATGTCGCGGGTTCAATCCCCGTCTCCCACCCCAAACACCCCGTCCTTGGCTAGGTTCCTCTGAAATGAGGCGGTTTCAGAAAAACCTTCAGCCGGTTCCGATTATCATAGAGAGATGATTCCGATACAGTGTCGTGGTCTGCTGTTTGATCTGGATGGTGTGCTGGTGGATTCCACGGCTGCGGTGGCGCGGGCATGGGCCGGATGGGCGCGCGAGCACGGGTTCGACGAGCCTGACGAAGTCGTAAAAAAAGCACACGGGCGGCCGAGCATCTCCACCATCCGCGAACTCCTCCCCCACGCGGATCACGCTGCGGAGGATCGTGAAATGGAGCGGCGCGAGATCGCCGACGTAGAGGGCGTCATTCCCTTGCCCGGCGCGATGGAGTTGCTGCAGGCGCTTCCGCTGGAACGCTGGGCAATCGTGACCTCCTGCACCCGGGCGCTAGCGCACGTTCGCATCGGCGCCGCGGGACTGCCAAAACCCAAGCATCTGGTCACCTCGACCGATGTGGGGCATGGCAAGCCGGATCCTGAGCCTTACCTGAAAGGCGCGCAAATCCTCGGCGTACCCGCGGCCGACTGCCTTGTAGTCGAGGATGCTCCGGCGGGCGTTCTCGCCGGCAAAGCAGCGGGAGCACGCGTCCTGGCGTTGCGCACTACCGCGAGCGACGCCGAACTCCAGCAAGCCGGCGCGAACTGGATTGTCGATGACTGCGCCGAGCTCTTTCTGAAATCCTCGGCGGCTGGCGAAGAGTTTTTGCTCATCGGCCGTCGAACAAAATAGTCCCGGGCTCCGCATGAATCCATATAAACAGGTAGAATCTCAGCTTTATCGAACCACGAGATACGAGTTTATTCCGAGGAGAGAAACGATGATCCGTGTGAAAAACCTGAGCGTGCTGCTGGCGCTTGCTTTGTCCATGACCGCGATCACCGCGGGAGCGCGCGCACAGGACAAGGATGCCAAACCCGCCGAGAAGCCCGCCGAAACCGCCGCTGCTGCCCCGCCCAAGGAAGAATCTTCCATCACAGATCACATCATCAAGCTTGGCGGCCAGACGATTCCCTACAAGGCGACTGCGGCGACGATTCTCTTGAAGAACGAAAAGGACGAACCAACCGCACTGGTCTATTACACCGCCTACACGCGTAGCGACGCGAAGGATCTGAGCCAGCGCCCCATCGCGTTCGTTTACAACGGCGGGCCTGGCTCTTCCTCGGTGTGGCTGCACATGGGCTCATTTTCGCCGCGCCGGGTGATCACCGTGAATGCCGATGCGACGCCTCCCGCTCCCTACAAGCTTTCCGAGAATCCGCATTGCCTGCTGGACAAAACGGATTTGGTCTTCCTTGACCCCGTGGGAACGGGCTTCAGCCACGCCGTGGGCAAGGCGCAGGATAAGGATTTCTGGGGCGTCGATCAAGACGTCAAATCACTGGCGCAATTCGTCAGCACCTACGTCAGCCGCAACAGCCGCTGGAATTCCCCGAAATTTCTCATTGGCGAAAGTTACGGCACCTTCCGCTCGGCGGCGCTTTCCAATTACTTGCAATCTCATGATGGCCTGTACTTCAACGGCATCGTGCTGATCTCTTCCGTGCTGAACCTGGGAACCATTTCCTTTAATCCCGGCGAAGACATGCCGTACATCTTCTACTTGCCCAGCTACGCGGCCACCGCCTGGTATCACAAAGTGCTGAAGGACCGGCCCGAAAATTTGAATTCCTTTCTCGAGGAAGCGCGGAAATATGCGCAGTCGGATTACGCGGGTGCCTTGATTAAAGGTTCAAAGCTGGGCGAAGCGGAAAAAGCAGCCGTCGCGAAAAAGCTTTCCCGCTTCACCGGCCTCGGCGAGGACTACCTGCTCAAAGCCAATCTGCGCGTGAACCTGCCGCAGTTCATGAAGGAACTGCAGCGCAGCCGCGGCTTGACCACCGGGCGCCTCGACGCGCGTTTTTCCGGTTGGAGCTACGATTTGCTCGGCGAATTTGCCGAATACGATCCGCAGGACACCTCGATCACCGGGCCGTTCACCGCGGCATTTAACAACTATGTCCGCGATGAGCTGAAGTTCGGCCAGGACAAGGTCTATCACACTGTCTCGGAAGACGCCGGGCAGAATTGGGATTGGAAACATCGCGGCGGCGAAAACTTCGGATTCCCCGGTTCCCCGAATGTGGAAGGTGACCTGATTCAGGCCATGCTCGCCAATCCGCACCTGCAAGTCGAAGTGGAAAATGGGCTCTACGATCTCGCCACGCCCTTCATGGCCACCGAATACACCATGGAGCATCTCGGCCTGCCGGACAAACTTCAGAAGAACATCCGCCTGCAGTATTACGACGCGGGACACATGATGTATCTCCGCGACGAAGATCTCGTCAAGCTCAAAACCAACATCGCCGGCTTTATCGATGGTGCTTCCAAGCCGTGAGTAAGAGAGTGGACCGGCTGGCTCGAAGATAATTTCGTCCTTGACGCGGCCGCCATCCCACTCCGTGGGTGCGGCCGCTTCTTTCTGTCCGGACCAACCTGTCCCTTCGGACAGTAATCCTCTAGAAATTGCCGATGAACCCACCACTGGCCGCGGGGATCGCTTCGCTTACAATAAGAGAGTCGCACAGAGAACCGTTTTAGCTGCGCCGCACGCGACTCGGCCTCCGCTTCTCGGGCCTCGCAAGGACACGATTCCATGAGTACACCGACGCAAACCATGCCGCCACAAACGGCGGCGGTACCGGCGCCATCATCGGCGCCCGCCGCGCAAAGGACGATTCATACCGCCCAGCTCGTCGCCGCGATGCTGAAGTCCAATTCGCACGTCAGTGACCTGATTTTTTCGCCCGGCCGCGCTCCTCAAGTCGAGGTGAACGGCCAGCTGATCGAACTGAAGTACAAGGGCCTCGAGTGCCTGACGCCTCAAGACACCAAGTACATCGCTGGCGAAATCATTGGAAAAAATGACACGGCAGTCTCTAAGCTGGAACAGGATGGCTCCGCCGACCTTTCCTACGGAATCTCGGGAGTGGGGCGTTTCCGCGTAAATATCTTCAAACAGCGCGGAAGCTGCGCCATTGTGATGCGCGTCGTTCCGGACAAAATCCCCGGATTCGAGGAGCTGAATCTGCCTGCGGTATTGAAGGAAATTGTGGATATGCGCAATGGCATCGTGCTTGTGACGGGTCCAACCGGTTCCGGGAAATCTTCTACTCTCGCGGCCATCCTCGACAAGATGAACGAGGAGAAGTCGTACCACATCCTCACCATTGAAGACCCCATTGAGTTTCTTCATCGTCACAAAAAAGCGACGATTCATCAGCGCGAACTGCATTCAGACACGCCGACATTTGCCATGGCTTTGCGCGCAGCACTCCGGCAGGCGCCGAAAGTCATTCTCGTGGGCGAAATGCGAGACCGGGAAACGATTGAGATTGCGCTGGAAGCTTCGGAGACGGGCCACTTGGTCATGTCTACGTTGCATACCATTGATGCATCGAAAACCGTGGAGCGCGTCGTTGGAGTTTTTCCAATGGCCGACCAGCACAGCATCCGCACGCGCCTCTCGAAAGCCTTTCGCTGCATCGTTTCCCAGCGCCTCCTTCCTAAGAAGGACGGCAAGGGGCGCATCGCCGCCGTGGAAATTCTCAAGTCCACGATGCGCACGCGGGAGTACGTTGAAAAAGGTGAAGCCGAAGGCAAGTCGCTTCTGGATGCCATGCGCGATGGCAGCACCGAAGGAATGCAGCACTTCGATGGCGAGATCGACAAGCTCATTCGCGCGGGGATCGTCGATTTCGAAACCGGTTTGACGTATTCGACGAATGCTGGAAATCTGCGGCTGGAAATGGCCGATTTCCTCGACGAGCGCCCTAACCGGCCTGCCGCCAGCAAGCCGGCCGCTCAGGATCCCAACCGCACCGAGATCGAAATCGAGAGATAACTACCCGCTGAAGGGGCCGCCACTTTGCCGAACTTTTTCTCAACAGCCAACGACCTGGTTTGGCCGTTCGAATCCGAATCGTGCTCTATATCTCCGGCTATTCCCTGAACCCTGCAGCCTGGCCGATACAACCAGTCACCCTGGATCGACAGGCGCCTCTAAGGGGTGCCTTGAACCGGCTTGTCAGGTCTGATTCGTTCTCGACCGCAACACCTGCCCGACCGCGAACGTCGCGTCGCGCATGCTATGAATCTCCGCCGCAGTCACAACTGCCTCTTCCGAACCGCCGATTTCTCGAACGTACTTGTTCCACACATCGGCAATCCGTTGTTCGGGAACCTGTCGCAATGGATCGGATACGGCCTCATATTCGGCGTGGGCAATTCGCTCCCGAATCCCGCGCGTGGCCCACGAAGGCGGCAGGCTGTCAGCGAACATGTCCGCGACCGCATCCACAAACGCGCGCGCATCAGCCTCAGAGCTGATGTGCGCGGCCAGCTCGTTCATTCGAATGGCCTGTTGGCGGTGGCGCTCGTAGAGGATACTAGCTTGCCGTTGCGCAGCAGCCCGCTCCTCTGGCTTAGAATTCTCCTGCCGCGGATGACCGAAAACGACGGCGAATACCAGCCGATACAGAAACATTTTCCCGCCTCGCTGCAAAACTGAGTACACTCAGCCGGCGAACTCGCCTGGATATTCCAGCTACAGTAATGGAAAGTGGACTAGACTTCAATGGAGGTGCGCGGTATCTATCTTTCTACTCAGCCCCTTACGTGCCACAATTACAGCCTGAATCTTCACCCTCTCGATGATCGAATTCATCCACAATCTGGTAAAGCACATTCCCCTTGTCCTGCTGCCCGTCCTGCTGGTCGCGTTTTGGTTTTCTCTTCTTGCCGTCCTCCTGCCACGGCTGACGCCTAGACTGCTCCATGCAGTGGAGAATACCCTCTCGGGCCTCGCAGACCGCAGAACCCTCGCCGTACTTGTCTTGTTTTTGGTTGTGATCGGGATTAGGCTTGCCATTCTGCCGCAGTTGCCGGTGCCTGTTCCCGGAATCCATGATGAATACAGCTATTTATTGATTGCCGACACGCTGGCTCACGGCCGTCTGGCCAATCCGACGCATCCGATGTGGATGAGTTTCGAATCCTTTCACGTGAATTGGTTTCCGACTTATTCATCGAAGTATCCGCCGGGGCAAGGGGCCGTTCTGGCGCTCGGTCAATTGCTGGCGCATCCCTGGATCGGCGTGATTCTGAGCGTTGCCGCGATGTGCGCCGCGATTCTCTGGATGTTGCAGGCCTGGCTTCCGGCAAGGTGGGCATTCCTCGGCGCAGCGGTTGTCGCGCTGAAATTCGGAATCGCCAGCTATTGGATCAACAGCTACTGGGGCGGAGCCGTCGCAGCCGCCGGTGGGGCGCTGGTGCTCGGCGCGATGCCGCGAATCGCGCGCCGCGCGCGCACGCGCGATGCCTTGCTGCTCGGCCTGGGTATCGCTATCTTGGCGAACACCCGGCCCTATGAGGGGTTGCTCTTCTGTATCCCCGTGGCCGGGTGGTTCCTCTGGTGGTTTGGAGGAAAAACAAAATCGCCCGTGCGGCCGCATACGCGGATCGTCAGGGTTCTCGCGCCATTGGCGGTGGTCCTGACGCTGACTATCGGATTCATCGGCTACTACAACTGGCGGCTGACTGGAAACGCGCTCCTCTTCCCGTACGCCTTAAACTCGCGGACCTATCGAACGATGGGGCTGTTCTTGTGGGACCATCCCAAAGAGCCGCTTGAATATCACAACCGGCAGTTCGAAGATTTCTACAACGGCTGGGAACGCGAGGATTATCAAAACACGTGGAATGACGTTTGGAAGGTCTCAGCGGAAAAATTGACTCGTAGCGGCAGCACCTACTTCTGGTGGGGCGCTCTGCTGCTCTTGCCTGGATTGCCTTTCGTTTTTTTCGACCGGAAGATGCGCGTGCCGATTATGATCTTCCTGCTGGGCACAGCAGCATTTCTAACTTCGATCTGGTCCTTTCCGCACTATGCTGCCCCGCTGACGTGTGTGATTTTTCTGCTGCTCGTCCAGGCCATCCGCCACCTGCGCATCATCCGTCTGGGCGGACGCCCTGTGGGCCTCGCGCTTTCCTGGGCCGTCATTTATCTCCTCGCAGCCGATGTTGGTTTCTCCGTGCCGCATCATATCTGCGACCAACTGGATTGGGCCTGCAAGGGAGACCCCAGCCGTGCGGCCATCGGGGAAAAGCTTTCCCAGACTCCCGGCAAGCATCTGATCATGGTGCGCTACGAAGAAGATCACAATCTGCACGACGAGTGGGTGTACAACGGAGCGGAAATCGACACAGCCAAGGTTCTTTGGGCCCGCGAACTCGATCCCGTCCAAAACGCGAAGCTCTTCGCTTATTTCAAGGATCGCCAGATCTGGCTCGTCGAACCCGATACTGACAATACAGAATTGATTCCCTACCAAGCGCCACAAACGGCTCCTCCGCACATGTAGGGGCGCCGGATGCACACGCCTCAAAACATTTCTAATTGGATCAGGGGACTTACACCAGTCACCAGTCACGAGTCACCAGCGCACCCAGAGCCTCAACCTCGGAATTCAGGATTATTTCAGGTCGTAGTCGCCGATGAATGTATCGCGGCTGATGCCCAGCATGCTAAGGAAGAAAGCGGCGAAAATCACCTGTAACCCTAGGAAAAGCCACATCGACCAGAAGAGAACGTGGCGGATTTGATGGAGTTCACCGAAGCCGCTCGCGGCCCATTGCCAGGTGACCCACGCGGACCCTGCGAATCCCATGAGGAACAGACCGCCACCTAGAAGCAAACCAGTCTCCAGGGTGACGCGCTTCAGGACACGCCGCAAGGATAAGGAACGACGGTCAAAACGCTCGGCATAGCTAAAGACTTTTGCGAATGCCCCGATTGACAGGATCTGCACCCCCAGCAGCGTGAAGATAACGCCGAAAATCATGGTGTGAAGGTCGAGCACCACATGGGGAGAAATCTGGCGCGGTCCTGGCAGCAGCCAAAACACGAGAAAGAGTCCAGCCAGCACGAGCGCGGTGCCCGGCAGCAGGAATAGCCAGTTCGGCGCGTAGAGCAGCATGAACCGGAGGCTCCGCCAGCCGTCGCGAAAACTCCGCAGGTGCGGCGCGCGACCCCGCTTGTCTGGCCACAAAATGATGGGGATCTCCGCGATGCGCGCCCCGATTTGCGCGGACTTGATGATCATCTCGAGCGCGAATTCCATCCCCGTACTTCGCAGATCCAGCCGGTCGTAGAGTTTGCGCGTGAATCCCCGCATTCCGCAGTATCCGTCTCCGATGTGTGCATGAAATAAAGTATTGAGCAAAGCGGTGAGACCGGGATTGCCGAAGTATTTGTGGAGCGGCGGCATGGCCCCCGGTTTGATTTCGCCCCGGAACCGGTTGCCCATCACGATGTCGTGGCCTTCGCGCAGTTTTTCCACGAATCGCGGCACTTCGGTGAAGTCGTAGCTGTCGTCCGCGTCCCCCATGATGATGAAAGGGCCGCCGGCGCCGGCGATGCCCGCGCGCAACGCAGCCCCGTATCCGCGCTCCGCCACGCGAATCACGCGCGCCCCGTGCTCTTCCGCAATTCGAATCGAACCGTCCGTCGAGCCATTGTCCGCGACGACTACTTCACCGCATAGCCCCGCAGCCTGGAATGCCTTCATGGCTTTGTCCACGCAATACGCTAGCGAGTTCGCTTCATTCAGGCATGGGATGACCACGGACACTTCGACTGCTTGCGACTTGCCGGTTCGGGCAGACTGCGCCACTTCGGAAGTTAGGACCGTACCCATAGGCGGCACCATCATACCGTGCTCCTTCGAACATTTCACCAGCGTATCTTCCGGCAACTCTTGCTTCCGGCGATCCACAACACCACCGTGATACGGAAAAGGTCAAAACACTGTTAACGCGTGAAAAATGCCCACAAAATAAAAATACGGAACCTGTCGATCTCGTGGCCCCTCGTTCGACATTTAGGTAGAGCCAAGAAGAAGCGTGGCACAGGAGGCGGACATGTTGGGGCCGTATACATATTCTGGGAACTTCAAACCAATCGTGGGAGTGGCCATCGCCGGGTTCGTGCTTGCCACTGGGTTTTGTAACTTCGGTGCGGCGGCACAAGGGTGCAACCTTTTCAACAAGACAGCATGGGTAGCGTTGGAGGTGTTGCGCCCGGTCATCCTGTCGGGGTGGCAATCTGTGCCGGCCTGCCTTTGTGGGGATTCATGGCTTTTGCAGCATGTACTGCAAATTGTGACATCCATCTGGCCGCTGCTTTGCGTCATAGCTGGCTAGGCACTGTCTGGGAGACCTGCCTTTGCGGCGTTATGGTTCGCGAACCCTTAACAAATACTTCCAAAAAAGATACCGTACCTGTCGATCTCACTCCCCGTCGTTCGACGTCAGAGTAGAGGTCAGGTTCACCCGGTCGAGGCCGTCTGGAAAGGAACCCCAGCTCGCAGCTCGAACTCAAAAGGAGACATGACAATGCGATTCATGGTGATAGTCAAGGCCAACAAGGACTCGGAGGCGGGCGTTTTGCCGAAGCAGAAGCTCCTTGCCGAAATGGGGAAGTACAACGAAGAGCTGGTGAAAGCCGGTGTGCTGCTCGCCGGCGAGGGGCTCCACGCGAGTTCGAAGGGCAAGCGCGTCCGTTTCTCGGGAGACAAGCGGACCGTGATCGACGGGCCCTTCGCCGAGACCAAGGAGCTGATCGCTGGTTTCTGGCTTTGGCAGGTGAGGTCGATGGAAGAGGCGATCGAGTGGGTCAAACGCTGCCCCAGTCCCCACGAAGGGGAAGCCGAGATTGAGATTCGCCAGGTCTTCGAGGCGGAGGACTTCGGTTCCGAGCTTACTCCCGAGCTCAGGAAACAGGAAGAGCAACTGCGCGCCCAGGCAACCGCCAAGAAGCCGTAGCCGCGACAGGCCTCCTCCTCGCACCGGCCGAAAAGAAATTGCTAAGCATGTCGATTTTGCGAGCCCATGTTCGACGTCACAGTAGAGCCAGGATTGCAGTTCCGTTCGAAGCCGTACCGGGAATCCAGCTCCGAACCGAAAAACAAAAACACACAGGAGAGGTGTCACGATGCGATTCATGATGCTGGTCAAGCACGCTGAAAAATACTCGGGCCCTCCGCCCAAGGAACTCATGGACGCCATGGCGAAGCTCAGTGAAGAGGCGGTCAAAGCCGGAACGATGATCGCAAGCGGCGGGCTGGCTCCCACGGCGGCGAGCACGCGCGTCCGGCTTTCTGGAGGCAAGGTAACTGCGATCGATGGGCCCTTCACCGAGGCCAAGGAAGTCGTCGGCGGGTACGCAGTTTTCGATTTGAAGTCAAAAAAAGAAGCGATCGAAGGAGCGTTGCGCTTCATGGAACTTCACAAGAAATACTGGCCCGGCTGGGAGGGTGAGACCGAAATTCGCCAGATCTTCGGGCCGGAAGACTTCGCTCCCAAAGCATAGGAGTTCTCGCGCGCACGAATGGCCGCGAACATGCATTCGCCGCGCGCCCGGGCTTGCGCGGGCGGATTGAAGATGGTGTGATGGGTAGCCGTGACGACTACCGACACCCATCGCGCCATCGACGCGGTCTGGAGGATTGAGTCCGCCAGAATCATCGCTGGTCTCACGCGGATCGTGCGCGATGTCGGCCTTGCCGAGGAACTCGCGCAAGACGCTCTCGTCGCCGCGCTCCAGCAGTGGCCGGAATCGGGCATCCCGGACAACCCGGGCGCTTGGCTCATGGCCGCCGCAAAGCACCGTGCGATCGACATGTTCCGCCGAAACAAACGGCTTGAGCGCAAGCACGAGGAGCTTGGTCGCGAGCTGCAAGCCCAGCAGGAGATGGCCGTGCCGGATTTCAACGCCGCGCTCGACGATAACATCGGCGACGACCTCCTCCGCCTCGTGTTCATCTCCTGCCATCCGATTCTCTCGACCGAGGCGCGCGCTGCGCTCACGCTGCGCTTGCTCGGAGGGCTGACGACCGAGGAGATCGCGCGTGCATTCCTCGTCCCGGAGCCGACCATCGCCCAGCGCATCGTCCGGGCCAAGCGGACTCTGGCTGAGGCGCACGTGCCTTTCGAGGTCCCCCGTGGCGGTGAGCTCGCCGCCCGTTTGTCCTCGGTGCTCGAAGTCATTTACCTAGTATTCAACGAAGGTTACTCGGCAACCTCCGGTGACGACTGGATGCGGCCTGCACTCTGCGAGGACGCGCTGCGTCTCGGGCGTATCCTGGCCGAGCTCGCTTCGCAGGAGCCGGAAGTTCACGGCCTGGTCGCGCTCATGGAGATCCAGGCGTCGCGCTCGAGGGCGCGCGTGAGCTCGTCGGGAGAGCCCATCCTGCTGCTCGACCAAAACCGCGCGCACTGGGACCAACTTCTAATCCGTCGTGGTTTTGCCGCGCTCGATCGGGCTGAAAAGCTCGGCGGCATGCGGGGTCCGTACGCACTCCAAGCTGCGATCGCCGCTTGTCACGCGCGAGCGCTTACCGCCGAGGAAACGGACTGGGCACGGATCGTGGCGCTCTACGAGGCGCTTGCCCAGCTCGTACCGTCCCCCGTCGTGGAGTTGAATCGTGCAGTCGCAATCGCGATGGCCTTCGGTCCAGCGGCGGGCCTCGAACTTGTGGATGGGCTGACCGCGGAGCCATCACTCCGGGGCTACCACCTCTTGCCCAGCGTGCGCGGCGACCTCCTGAAAAAACTTAGTCGCTTCGACGAGGCCCGCGCAGAGTTCGAGCGAGCGGCAGCGCTCACGCGCAACGCCCGCGAGCGCGAGCTGCTGCTTGATCGCGCCCGAGCGTGCTCAGTCAGCTCAGCGCCGCCGGAGCAACGCTGACGTGGACGGTTAACGGGGAAACTGACTCGCCACTCGCGCGCACCCAGCGCCTTGACCCTTGCTTTGACTCTTGCCTTGACCCTTCCCTTGAATTGACCGGCGATCTATGCGACCCTTCGAAGGTTCTTTTTCCGCCCATCGAAGATGCCGACATCGCCCACAGAAACGCCGGGAAACGAAACAAATCTCCAGGTGCAAAATGCGCTATCCCCGGATCCCTGGGAAGCCGCGTACCTGCGATTCGAAACGCCGGAAGAGGAAATTCAAAAATTTATCGGGCGCCTGACCCGATTGGGCGCTTCTCAATGGCCGCGTGACGCCGAAATTGTCGAACTTTTTTGCGGTCGCGGAAATGGTTTGATCGCTCTCCAGCGTCTCGGTTTCACCCGGCTCGAAGGCGTGGACCTGTCGCCCCGGCTGCTGGCGCAGTTCAAAGGCTCTGCGAAATGCACGGTCGCGGATTGCAGGAGACTTCCCTTCCCCGATCGCAGTAAGGATGTCCTCATCGTCCAGGGCGGCTTGCACCATCTCCCCGCTTTGCCGGACGATCTCGATCAAACTTTTTCAGAAATGCAGCGAGTGCTGCGAAGGAACGGCCGCGTCATGTTTGTCGAGCCGTGGCGCACTCCCTTCCTGACCTTCGTGCACCTAATTTCCGAACTCCCTCCGGTCCGCCGCATTTCCAACAAGATAGATGCGTTCGCCACCATGACCGAGTACGAAATCCGCACCTACGAGCAATGGCTTGGTCAGCCCGAACTCATCAAGAGAATTGCCCGGACTCATTTTCTACCGGTGCACGAATCTTTCGCTTGGGGCAAGTGGAACTTCGTCGGCACTCCGCGATAGCCATTGACGGAGCGTCCGGAGTTGGATTCCGGATTCGTTCCACTCACGCTGCCGTCAACAATTCTGCCACTCCACCTTTTCGTCTCAAACGAAGCTTGCAGATTCCACCACAACAAAATCCCTTCCGCGTTTTACTAAAAACTGAGAACTAGCAACTGACAACTTTTCCCCCGCCACTTCCAGCTTGCATTTTCTCATCCCCCCGATATGATGGCTGCGTTTCGCGGATCCCTCGAGACTTCACATTGTCTGGAACATCGGAAGCTTCTTCCACAGCCAGCTCTGCGCCTGCGGTCGGCCGCGGCCGCCTGCTCCAAGTCCTCGGAATGTGGTTTGGCATTGCCGCGGCGATCGGAAACACCATCTCCGCCGGAATCGTTCGAACGCCCGGCGACGTCGCCAAGCTTCTACCCAATG
>Ga0207086_1134_pt1 | contig 16349 bp, 18 predicted proteins | sample Alteio_BWMinHeat_54_FD_153540 | JGI IMG/M metagenome (GOLD analysis project Ga0207086, IMG submission 153540) | Enriched cells from forest soil in Barre Woods Harvard Forest LTER site, Petersham, Massachusetts, United States -... | ecosystem: Environmental > Terrestrial > Soil > Temperate forest >... | reverse complement strand
AACGATCGCTCGAAGACCAGGTGAATACCCTGACTGGGTTCGATCATTGCGGAGACGTCCGGATCAGCCATGTGCCGGATGCTATCGGTGAACATGCCGGTGGCATTGATGACTACCTGGGCCTGAATCCTGTGTTCGATGCCACTCTCTTCATCGCGCGCGGTAACGCCGTTGAGGTAGCCATCCTCATCTTTTAAAAGACCGATGACCGGCATGTAGTTAACGAGCGCGGCGCCGTGGTCGACAGCAGTGGCTGCGAGATGGATAAGAAGACGTGAATCGTCGAATTGGCCGTCGTAATACATGACACCGCCGCGCAGTCCTTCGGTCTGGAGAGTCGGGATTCGTTCCAGTGTTTCTTCAGAAGATAGAAGACGAGATTTGCCGAAGCCATACTTGCCCGCGAGCATGTCGTACAATTTGAGGCCGATGCCATAAAAAGGCGCCTCCCACCAGGAGTAGTTTGGAACGATGAAGGCAAGATCACTCACGAGATGTGGCGCGTTCTGACGTAGCAGGCCGCGTTCTTTGAGCGCTTCCATGACGAGGGAGACGTTGCCTTGCTCCAGATAGCGGACGCCGCCGTGGACAAGCTTCGTGCTGCGGCTGGAAGTGCCTTTGCCGAAGTCTTTCGCTTCAAGCAGAAGCACATCAAAGCCTCGCGTCGCCGCGTCAACTGCTACTCCCATGCCGGTGGCTCCGCCGCCAACGACAACCATGTCCCACGGCGTTTTGCGCTGCGCAATCTGCGCGATCATTTGCTCACGATTCATGCTGTTTCATCCTGTGTCCAGTGTTTGGAGCGCTCTACGGCATTTTGCCAGCGTTGGCGAAGCATTGATACCTGTTTGCGATCGATATTCGGTTCGAAGCTTGTGTCATTCTTGCGGTGTGACCAGATGTGTTCAGGGCTTTCCCAGAAGCCTACGGCCAGGCCTGCGAGGTAAGCAGCGCCGAGCGCGGTGGTCTCGGTTACAGCGGGGCGTAGAATCGGGATTCCGAGAAGATCGGATTGAAATTGCATGAGCATATTATTCACAGCGGCGCCGCCGTCGACGCCCAGTTCGGAGAATTTATTGTCCGATTCGGAGTTCATGGCGTCAATGATGTCGGCGACCTGAAAGGCAATGCTTTCCAGCGCCGCGCGTGCGATGTGACCAGGTTGCGTGCTGCGCCGCAGACCAATGAGCAGGCCGCTGGCGTGCGCATCCCAATGCGGCGCACCCAGGCCAACAAATGCCGGCACAAGAATGACTCCGTCGGAATCCTTCACGGACTGGGCAAGGGCTTCCACATCGGAAGAGGTGCGAATCAGTTTCAAATTGTCGCGCAGCCATTGCACAACTGCTCCGCCGATAAAAATGCTCCCCTCGAAGGCGTACTCAAGCCGCCGGTTGAGACTGCAAATCAACGTGGTGATGAGGCGGTGTTTTGAAGCTATAAAGTTCTCGCCGATATTCTGCAGCAGGAAGCATCCAGTGCCGTATGTGTTTTTGGCGTCACCGGCATTGAGGCACAGCTGGCCGAAAAGGGCGGATTGTTGGTCTCCTGCAATGCCTGCGATTCGGATCGAGCCGAGCCCGAGCGTTGTAGTGACTTCGCCGATCTCGCCACTCGACCAGACGACCTCGGGCATCATCTGGACGGGGATTTTGAAGAGGCGCAGCAACTCTTCGTCCCATTTGCCCTCTATGACGTTAAAGAGCATGGTGCGCGAGGCGTTTGTGTAATCCGTGACATGTTTTTTGCCGCTGGTCAGGTTCCAGATGAGCCAGCTATCTACGGTCCCGAAGGCGAGTTTGCCCGCCTCAGCTTTTTCCCGGGCTCCGGAGACATTGTCGAGAATCCAGGCGATTTTACTGGCGGAAAAATAGGGATCGATAAGCAGGCCGGTCTTACTGCGCACCGTCTCCTCGGCGCCATCGCTGACAAGCTTCTGGCAGGCGCTTGCAGTGCGGCGGTCCTGCCAGACAATGGCGTTATAGACTGGCTTATTTGTTTCGCGGTCCCAGACGATAACCGTCTCGCGCTGGTTGGTAATGCCGAGCGCGACGATATCGCGAGGACGGACACCTGCTCTCGTCAGCGCCTCGATTGCGGCACTCAATTGCGAGGTAAGAATGTCATAAGGGTCATGTTCGACCCATCCGGAGTTAGGGTAGACCTGCTGAAATTCCTTCTGCGAACGCGCCACAATTTCGCCATTCTGGCCAAAAAGAATCGCGCGTGAACTGGTGGTTCCCTGGTCAAGCGAAAGGACGTAAGGCATCGGTTTTTTCTCAAGTATGACAGCGAAATGAGTAGACAACGTTAGGCTGACTTGTGGCAAGCTGGCAGCCCGGAGCTGAAATTGGGAATCTATCTTGCGAGGTGATTGCGAATGGCGCCACGACCCAAAAAAGCGCGGGTTTCAGCGGTGGATGCAGTCGATGAACAGCTAGCCCGCTACCGTGCGATGCGTGATTTTTCCATGACAGCCGAGCCTAGCGGAAGTTCGCTGAAGCAGGGTCAAAGCGAACTGCCGTTTGTTATACAAAAGCATGCTGCTACTCGTTTGCACTATGACTTTAGGCTTGGCTGGCGCGGTGTGTTGAAGAGTTGGGCAGTGGCAAAAGGGCCGAGTTACTATCCTGGCGACAAGCGATTAGCGGTGCAGGTAGAAGATCATCCGATTGAATACGGAGGCTTCGAAGGCATCATTCCCAAAGGCCAATACGGCGGTGGCACCGTGATGGTGTGGGATCAGGGAACCTGGGAACCCAATGAGGACATGGATGAAGGACTACGCACAGGCCGATTAAAATTCGCACTATATGGCCAGAAATTGAAAGGAAACTGGACGCTCGTTCGCATGGGAGGGAAGGCGGCTCGCGAGGCAAAGCCGAACTGGCTGCTGATTAAAGAACACGATGAGTTCGAGCGTGGTGCAGACGATGCGCCCATTACCGAGAGTGAGCCGGACAGTGTGGTGACGGGACGTGATCTGGAAGCCATTGGCTCGCAGGAAGACCACGTCTGGAATTCGAGAGAGACGGAGAAGAAGCAGAATCGTTCGCGGCTCACCAGGGCGAGAGCGAAGGGTATAGAGCCGCAGAAGCCGGTCAAGGCCCCTGACCGTACGAGCGTACTGCGAGGAACGCAAAAGGAGAGAATGCCGAAGTTTGTCCTACCGGAGTTGGCCACGCAGGTGACTGCTCCGCCAAATGGTGACGACTGGCTGCATGAGCTGAAGCTGGATGGATATCGCATCCAGTTGCACGTGGCAGAGCAGGCATCAGGCGAACGTGATGCAGTCATCTATACGCGCGGCGGGCTCGACTGGACGCATCGCATGCCGGATATGGCGCATATGGTGGCACTACTTCCGGTAAAAAGCGCATTGATTGACGGCGAAGTAGTTGTGCTCGACGAGGCAGGGAAAACGAGTTTTGCTGATCTGCAGGCGGCATTTCAGGAAATAAAAAAAGCGCACCTTACTTATTTCGCATTCGACCTGCTGCATCTGGATGGTCATAACTTGCGGGGAATGGCGCTCGATAAACGCAAGACGATCCTCGAAGGGCTGCTCAGCGAACTTGGAGATGACAGTATTCTGCGTTACAGCGAGCATATCCGGGGACATGGAGTGGAGACCTTTCATAATGCCTGCAAGCTTGGTGCGGAAGGCATTGTGTCTAAGTTGGCGACGTCGAAGTATGTTTCCGGACATGGCAAAAGTTGGCTGAAGTCGAAATGTATCCACCAGCAGGAACTGGTCATTGGCGGATTTACGCCGCCGTCGAATGGCGGTCCCGGAGTAGGTTCGCTGCTGCTCGGATATTACCAGGGTGGAGGAAAGCTCATTTACGCAGGCCGCACAGGCACCGGTTTTACGCAGGCCGCGCAGCGGATGTTACGGAAACGTCTGGATGTGTTGATAGTGTCGGCGCCGGCTTTCAAAGAATTGACGGCCGATGCGCGGAAGGATGCAATATGGGTGAAGCCCGACCTGGTAGCTGAGGTTCAATTTGCCACTTGGACTGGGGATCATCGCGTAAGGCAGGCTTCTTTCCAGGGACTACGCGAAGACAAAGCGGCGAAAGATGTACGACGCGAAGAGCCGGTTGCTATGCCCAAACCATCTCGCGCTCGGAAGAGCAAAGAGGCCAAACCAATTGCTTCGAAACCGGAGACCAAAATCGTCACACAGGACCTGCATCTGACGCATCCGGAAAAGATTCTTGACGAAGAATCTCAGTTGACCAAGCAACAACTTGCGGAATATTACCTTGCCGTGGCAGATCATCTGCTCCCCCACATTGCTGAAAGGCCCCTTAGCATTGTTCGCTGCCCGGAAGGCAGTGGCAAGCCATGCTTTTTCCAGAAACACGTTGGACAGGGTGTTTCACGGGGAATCGACAGCGTAACCGTTCCCAATAAAAAAGGCGGGGGAGCGGAACAGTACATCACCGTATCGAGCAAAGAAGGGTTGGTCGGCCTCGCACAGATGGGTGTTCTCGAGATCCATCCATGGGGATCGAGGAACGACTCGTTGGAGAGGCCGGATGAAATTGTCTTCGATCTTGATCCGGACGCTGCGATCAGCTGGAAGACGCTTGCTGAAAGCGCAGCGGAAGTTCGGGATGTGTTGAACGGATTAGGCCTTCAGTCTTTTGTAAAGTCAACGGGTGGCAAGGGACTCCACGTGGTGGCGCCGATCGAAGCAAAACACGAGTGGCCTTCAGTGAAGGAGTTTACGCACAACGTTGCGAGAGCCTTAGAGAGCGCACGTCCTGATCGTTACCTGACAAAGATGACGAAGTCGGCGCGCAAAGGTCGTATTTTTCTCGATTATCTGCGGAACGATCGCGGCTCGACGGCGGTTGCGCCTTATTCTCCACGGGCAAGAAAAGGTGTTCGTGTGGCCATTCCGCTAAGTTGGGAAGAACTTCGCAAAGGAAACCCGGCAGAGTTCAGCGTAGCCAATTTCAATACATGGAAGAAACGCTTGCAGCATGATCCCTGGGAGGAGCTTTTGCATGTAAAACAAGTGCTCACCGAGAAAGCAATGCGGGCCGCAGCCCAACTGGGTTCAAAAAAAGAATAGGCTATCCTTGAAATTTGTTGATCACGGTAAAGTCATCAATTTTCCGGAGCGTAGAGGTATATTGGAGCGTCTAAAGGTTCATAGGAGGACGATATGCGCTGTTTGCTGATGGTTCCTTTGTTGGCTGCGCTTGTCGGTACTCCTTATGCAGGCGCACAGCATGCTGCTTCGGCAGGGCATTCAGGCGGGTTTTCCGCGCCGCATTTGGTAGCGCCAGCGCCCCAGATGAGCGGAGGTTTTGGGGCGGGCTCTCATTTCGCATCTCCGGCAATGGCCCCACGCAGTTTCAACACGCCACCGCAATATCACTGGAGCGTGCCGGCTCGTGCTCTCGGCACTCCGCAAAACAGCGTGTCCTATGGAAATGGGCATTATCCTTCCGATGGGCATCATAACCCTCCACCATACCCGCCGTCGCATTTTAGACAACCTTACCGGCCCTTCTTCTTTGCAAGATCCACGTTTCTGGTGCCAGGAACGTTGAATTCTTATTGGAGCGATCCGGCCAGTTCCATGTCGCAGGATAACTATACGAACGACCAGTCTGCTCAGGTTTCGCAGGGGCAGGGTCAAGATAACAACTATGGCTCTGAAACAGCACCGAATGACAGCGAACAAGAGTCAGGGATGGCATACCAGGCACAGGATGTCCCGCCGCCGCCGCCAGGTCCATCTGAGCCTCTGACACAAGCTGCGATTACACTGATTTTCAAGGATGGACACTCCCAGCAGGTCCACAACTACGCGCTGACGAAGACGACCCTCTATGTTCTGGATGATGCAGCATCCGGCCGCAGGCCAGAAATTCCTCTAGACAAAATCGACGTGGCTGCCACGGAAGAAACAAATCGGGAAGCAGGAGTCGATTTCATCATTCCTACTGCAGCGAATTAAATATCGAAAAGAAACACAAAAAGCCCGGTTTTATCCGGGCTTTTTGTGTTTCTTCAGAACCGATTAAGCTGTGGCTTTCGCGCAAAGCTCATTGAATGCACGCGCGAGTTCCTGAGCAATGGCTTGGGCCGTGTTGCTCTCGATGATAAAGCGCTGCATGAGATAAACGAGCTTGCCGTCGCGCAGAATGGCGATCGCGGGCGAGGTCGGTGGATTGCCTTCAAAATAGGAACGGGCGCGCTCAGTTGCTTCGCGATCCTGTCCGGCAAAAACTGTGATCGATTGATCGGGCAGCGTGGCATTCTGCAGAGCCAGACGCACGCCAGGACGCATTTTCCCGGCAGCGCAGCCACAAATTGAGTTCACAACGACCATCGTGGTTCCAGGCTGTGCCAATGCGGCGTCCACTTCCTCTGCCGTCCGCGCTTCCTTGATGCCTGCGCGAGCTAACTCTTCACGCATAGGAATTACCATGATTTCTGGATACATAGTCTAATTACCTCATTATAAACGGTTTAACATCTGGTTGAACGTCGCCGTACGATTGCTGTACGATTGCGAGAAATGTTGACACTTTATCGCCGTCACGGAACCCGCAAAGACAGTTCGGGCAAACCGGTTGATTGTCCAAAGAAGAGTGACCGCTATTGGAGGCGTTGTTCATGTCCAATGTGGATCGAGGGGACGACCCATGATGGTAAGTATATCCGTCGATCACTAAAGACCTCAAGCTGGGAAAAAGCCGCGAAGCAGCAGAAGGAGATAGAAGACGAAGGCGCGGCGGCGCTTAATACCTTCACCCGGACGACAACTAAAGAGGCGATAGACGAATTCCTGAAGGATTTGCGCCAGCGAGGGGTAACCGAATCCTCAATGCGCCAGTTCAACGCGATCTATAAAGCGCAGTTCCTTGCCTGGTGTACCGCACAAAATTACAAATACATTCACGAGATCGACGTTGCCGCACTTCGCGCCTTCCGCGAGACCTGGGGAGAGCATGCAGCGCGCACGAAACACACAAAGCAGATAAGGCTCAAGCAATTCTTTAAGTTTTGCATCCGCAATAAGTGGTTGAAAGAAAATCCAGTCGAGAGCTTGAGTCGCATCAAGCTGGACCATCGGACTACGGGATACTTCGCGCCAGATGAGATGGAAAAGCTATTGCGGGCTGCTCTCGCTTTCGATCCGCTCAATCAGCATCGCGGCGGCAAACGGCTTCACGCTCTTGTATTGCTGATGCGCTGGAGTGGGCTGCGAATTAGCGATGCTGTGACGCTTGAGCGTTCACGGATCGTGAATGGAGAGCTGTTGGCTCACCAGAAAAAGACAGGGCGTCCCGTTTGGGTTCCGCTGCCGGGAATCGTAACGAAGGCTCTGCAGGAAATGCCTGATGGCTTAAACCCGAATGAGCGATATTTCTTTTGGAGTGGTAACGGGAATCCAAACAATGCGGCGGACGTTGCGCATAAAGCGTTTCGTAAAGTCGCAGCAAAGGCGCTCCCTGAAAAACGATGCCATCCCCACATGCTCCGAGACACCTTTGCCGTCGAAATGCTGCTTGCCGGCGTTCCGCTCGATCAGGTATCCATGCTGCTCGGCCATGCCAGCGTGACAATGACTGAGAGGCACTATGCACCTTGGGTGAAGGCTCGCCAAGATCAGTTAGCCGCGAATGTACGCAAGGCGTGGGCATCTAGCTTGCCCGCAAGCGGCGATGAACGCGGATCATAACGCTTTCCGGCACGCGGATAGAGCGATAACCGCGGCTTCTATACCTTCCCATCTTTTCCTCGCTCCCCCACGATAAGACCCCTGGCTCGTCTGCAAAGAGCTTTCGAGCCGTGTTATCGCTTATCCCCCAGAGTTCTGCAATTTCCCCGACAGAATAGTGTTTTTCCAAGGCTGGCGCTAAGGCCGGTTGCTGCTCATTTCTTGTCGTGTGCTCCATCTAATAACGACCTCGTTACGACAAAATACCACAAATAGTCGTTTACTTCCCATCATTTTATGGTAAGTTTGTCGTCATACAAGACGACAAACTCTTGTCACCTACCAGAAAAGAGGGAGAGTAAATGGCTACCATTCAGACTGTTTACGCAGATTGGCCAGTTCGGCCTATGCCTATGTCGCGCGGAAGGATTCACTTCCGCATGCATTTCGTGGAGAGCATTGCTCGCTATGTAATCGAGCGCTACTGCTCGGTGCAGGGCTGGATAGCAATCCACTTCGACGATTTCGCATCAACTGCCTTCTTTGAGCTGAAGGCTATCGCGGAGCGCTCGTTCGGATATGTGGTCTGCGCGAAATGCAAGAAAGAGCTTGCCGATCCGCAGCTATCGAGCCGCGGCGTGGTGTGTGCCGACTGCGAGTCCGGTACGTCACCGATTCGCGGCCTCATTATTGGAATGTTCATCACGGCTGCCGGATTCGCGGCCTTCTATGCGGCGTTGTACTTCGCGCACATGGGAGGTATCCGCTGATGGGACTTCTGCAGCTCTCACTCATCCCCGAGGTTGCACCGCCTATCGAATTCGACGGCGCAACGTTTGACGCGAAGCAGGACGGCTCTCGTCTCGCTTCGCAGTTCATCGCAACCCGCGAGCTGATGCTAGATCACGAGTGGCACAACCTGGCGCAAATTGTTCTCGCACTCCGCAAGCAGGGAATTCACGTAACCGAGTCATCCATCTCTGCCCGCATCCGCGATCTGCGGAAAGCGAAGTTTGGCGGCTACAACGTCGAGCGCCGGCGCGTGATTGGCGGCCTTTTCGAGTATCGCGTTTCTCCGGAGGTTCAAGCGTGATCTATCCCTGCCCGAAACCTCCGAAGAAGGAGAAGAAAGGTAAGCTGCAGCGCCGCAATAAGTCGGACGGGCAAGAGGTTGAAATCTGCATCTCGCCTGAAGAGTGGGAGGCGCGCCGCGAAGAGGTTGGCACTGCGGCGGGCTTTATGTGCCAAGCGCCGAGGTGTGACACGGTAGCGCCGCTCCACGATATCGAGGTAGAGCGCGAAGAGGGCGTGATGCCTTACATCATTCGCGCCGGCCAGGCCGCGCATAGAACGCCGCGGCGCATGGGTGGCGGATCGCGCGACGACAAGCGCGGCAATCTGCTCTGGCTCTGCTGGGTGTGTCACCACATGGAAACCATCGGAAGGCTGGTGATTAGATGAGTCCGCTTGTTTCCCTATTGCTCATCACCGCGAGGACGGACGAGCGTATTACCGATTGCTATCTGCACGGTGTCTCTTGGCGCATTGGTCATCGCGCTAGAGGCGGAGCCATCGATAAGCTCGTTTTCGATTTGGTCCAGTTGCCCCGCAGTCAGAATGTCGTATCGTATGAAGCTTTCTTTCACGAATTCCCAGTAAAGGAGCGCGTCGTAATCCAAAACTCCGGAAGCGTGGACATAGACCATCATTGGGTCCGAATTGCGATCGGTGCGCGTGAACTTAAGAGTAGAGGTTTCCATTTAGTCGCTAGTGTACCGCGAGGTAGCGCGTGACGGCACGACTGTTACCGCTGGCTACGTTTCGTGATGGCCAATGGATAGACCTCGACGGGAATGCGTACAGCGCGCCGGCGCTTCCCGCGGGTGCTTCGTTTGTTTGCTCCGCGGATCGCGGCGAGCCGGTTCTATCAATGCTCATCCCTGGCGCTGATTTTGGCGCTAATCCGAGCTTTGAATGCACTCTCTACGAGACTCGCTGCAAGGAGTGCGGCCAGTACATGCAAGTAAGGCCGCCCGCGGGATGGACGCCAAGGCCGGTATGTGTCCGCTGCGATGAATGCATAGCGAAAGACAGCGAAGAGCCGGACAACACGCAAGAGCTAATTAAGGACTTTAGCAAGATGATGAGGCGCGGATGATTCGGCTTGTAATTCCCGGCATACCGCCGAGCGCCAATCACTACAAGGGGATCAATCGCCGTACGGGCCGCTGGTATGTGCGCAAGCCGGCCATTGGATTCAAGGCGGATGTAGCCAACCTCTATCGCGATGCTCTCGCTAAGGGCATGAAGCCGCTGCCGGATGCGAAGGCTTATCTAGTCGAAGTCATTGTGTTTCTGCCAAAAGGCAAGCGCGGCGATGCCGACAACTTTAACAAGGTTCCGCTCGATGCGCTGCAGGCTGCCGGCGTATTCCCGAATGATTCCCGCGGTAAGCGAGTAATCGCAGAGGTGGACCGCGATTGGAGCAATCCACGCACGGAAATAACGGTTTCTGTGTACGACCAAAACACAAAACAAAACAGAGGGTAAATGCATGGCAACTGCCGAGGTTATTTCAATCAGTGAGCAAGTTAAAGACGCGGCGACTCAGTTAGAAATCGTCGTAAACCGTAAAGAGCTGGTGACAGAGCTAGCCGCAGCCGTGGGCGTCGTAGAGACAAAGACCACGATTCCGATTCTCGCCAATCTGCTACTCGACGCCTCGAATCTTGGCGACTCGGTACGGATCGCAGCAACGAATCTCAGTCAAAGCTTGAGGACTTCGATAGACGCGAAGATTAAAGCGCCAGGCATCGCGGCGATTCCGGCGCGCAAGCTATACGACTATGTGCGCCTGCTCAGCGGTGATGATGTGACGATCCGCCAAGAGGAAAACAATCACGTACAGATACGTTGCGGACGCTCTAAAACGCGCATGGTCGGAATGTCCGCGGCGAGCTTCCCGCAGATTCCAGCTCCCGAGGTTTGGGCGGATGAATTCGAAGGCGCTACATTCCTCAAGTTCATCGAAAAGACGCTCGTATCTGTTGCACGCGAGGAAGGACGCTATACCCTAAACGGCGCTCTGCTCATCGTCACGGATGAAGCCGTCGAGATGGTATCCACGGACGGGCATAGGCTTACACGCATCCGGAAGACGATAACGGGCCGGAGACTGCCGGCGCGAAAGCTGCTCATCTCGCGCGCGGCGCTGTTAGAGCTTCAATCGCTTTTGAAGGGCGGCGCGTCGAGCGTCCGGATCGCCGAGGACGGTAAGCATCAATTCTTTCAAGTGGGATACCGCACGCTGGCCAGCGCGAAGCTCGCCGGCACATTCCCGAACTATGAGGCGGTGATACCGAAAGGCTACGCGCCGGGAATCATGCTCGACGTGCCGAGCGTGGCGCAATCGCTCAATCGATGCCTGCTCTTCGCGGATGAGAAATCGCGCCAGGTGCGCTTTAGTATCGCCGAAAAGACGCTCGAAGTCTCATCGGCAGCCGTGGACCTGGGCGAGACGAAAGAATCTATCGATATCCTCGGCGGACCTAAAGACGAGCTGGCCATCGGCTACAACGGCGAATACATCCGCGATCTGCTCGCGATGGTGCCGGGTCATCTGGAATTCCAATTCAAAGACAATCAGAGCCCGGCACTCTTCACGCATCGCACGGATGACGGAATCACGCTTGAGCATGTGGTCATGCCTATGCGCCTCGGAGGTAAGTAGTGAGGCCGGCGCATAAGGTAATTCTCTACGGTGTCAACGACGACGAGCGCGGGCTTATAGCTTTCGCGCTTGCGAATCGCCTCCGGCTCGACGTGCGGCAATGCTTAGACGCTCAGCAGATAGCCGGCCAGCTCCGCGGCAATCCGCCAACAGATGAGTATGGCATCCGTATGCTTGTCTTCATTCATGAGGGCCGCACGGTGCCGGCGATCACGAGGACGCTTTCTATGCTCGGAAAAATCCAGAAAGCACATCCGGACTTGCCAATCCTGCTCGTGGATATGCCGAAAATCTTCGGCGATAACGCGCCGGCAACGGTAAAGCTCGCCGGTATAGTAGCGCCTCTAGTGCTCATCGAGACGGTAAAGACGCTCACTGCTCGTAAGCGTGGGCCGAAGCCGCGGAGTGCTGAAGCATGCGCATCGGCAGCATAGACGTTACCTGCCCGCGCTGTAGCGCACGCCAGGGCTCGCCATGCGGCTTTAATCGCCACGGAGAGCCCGTCTACCACCATGACAGGCACATAGATGCCGTAATCGCCTACTACAAGGCGACGAAATAGGAACACTGCCAAGGTTGGATCAAAGATGACAGATGAAGAGTTGAGGCAGCTCGCGCCGCTCGGTTACTACAAGTGGCATTGGCAACTATTCAGAGCTAATCGCCGAGTGCAGAGAATGGATTACATCGCTCGCGGCCTCTACCGGGAGCTACTAGATGAGCAATGGTCGGACGGCTCGATTTCCTCAGACGTTGCGGAATTGGCGGACATTTGCGGCTGCCCGGTAGAAGTGATGCAGGAGAAATGGCCGCAGATTGCCGGCTGCTTCCTCGAAGATGGCCGCGGGCGGCTCTATAACCAAACGCTAGAGGATCAGCGCACAGTAAAAGATGCGATCCGTGTAAAGCTCGCGAAGAATGGCGGCTCTGGTGGAAGCCAGAAAGCTTTTAACGCCAAGCTGAAGCTAGCAACATCCAAGCAACCTCTGGCACCTGCTAGCAATTGCTACGACGATGCTAGCAATTGCAAGAAAGAGGCTCATGAGCCTCAAGCCTCTACGGAAAATCAATCACTTAGTGGCAACAGTCTAGCAACTGCTAGCAATTGCCATATAGAAGAGAAGAGTAGAGAAGAGAAGAGTAGAGAAACAACAAATGCTCATCGCAAAGACGGCGATGAGCGTGAGGATGCCTCAGAGGTTAAGAAGGCTGCTAGGCTTAAAAACCTCACAGCGTGGGCAGAGAGATGCCATGCTGCGTATCCACGCAAGATCGCGAAGCAAGACTCGCTGCGGACGTTCATCAAGCACATATCGAAAGTGGGCAAAGAGCGGAAGATTTCCGACGATAGCGCTGGCGCATACATGCTCGGGCGCGTCGAGGCTTACCGTGATTCGTCGCTCGTGGCTAACACGCCGGCAGATAAGATTCCATACCCTGCGACGTGGGCTAATGCCGGCCACTACGAAGACGAAGATGCGGCATGGACCGTTGCCAGCGCGCCGCGGCCATCGAGCAAGCCGTTTGAGCCTGGAATCAACATTCGGCCATCTGGCGATCCGTCGCAGGCTGAGAGCGATAGAGCGTTTATCGAATTTGCGCGCTCGCAGCGCGATAAAGGCGTAATTAGCGCTCATGACCTGGCGGTACTCAATAGGCTTGAAAATTCCAACACTGCGCCGAATTAGCGCGTAATCGCGGAACTGTGGCATAGAAAGACGAAATAAACAGAGGGGGAATGATGGCAGGTAAGACAAGGGTGATTCTTAGCAGGCCGAAATTCAACTATTCCGCAACGATGCAGTTTTGGAAGCGGATGTTTGATGTCATATTCCATGACGCGCAGCAAGTGATACTCCCATTCGGGCCACTACGCCAGGGCGAAAAATGGAGCTTCGAGGACGTAAGGCCGACCGATGATGCAATCCTCGCGCGGGCGTGGTTCGCGTGGTCCGAGCCTGATGTAGAGGACGGCGAGCGCGAGTTTGCGAGCTGGCCGGAATGCTGCCATTGGCTCGATAAGGATTGGAACGTCGAAACGGCTGCAGCGCTCGCGATCATAGACGCCTGCTCGGATTTCGAGAACGCGTATGCGATCTGCCGTCTTAAAGAATTGGCAGCCGAGCCAGATGAAGACGAATGCATTTTTGAGCTTCCGGAGTGGGCGCGCGTAGTGCCGGCGCTCGATCAGCTCTCCATTTTCACGATTGAAGGGGCCGCGGCGTAAATGGCTACGTCCCTGGCCTCATCGCACAATGCGGAATTCATCCCGTCCGACCGGTTGCAGGCCGCTTTCGAGCGCGCCTGCGCCGGGAAAGACAAGTATGAGAGCGAGAGCGCTGCAGATGCCGCCCTGGGATTCCTCAAGCGTGGAACGATCCGCCATCCTCGGAGCGGCGGACGCTGGGACACGTTGAACTCATATCAATGCGCCTTTTGCGAGAAATGGCATCACGGCCACCCGTAAAACGAAAGGAAACCATGTCAACAGTTGATGAAGCATTGCAGGCAGAGGAAAAGGTGAGCGCCACGCTTGCGGATGAGGTCATGCAGTTGTCTGTAAGATATAAATATTCCTAGAATTTAATCTCTCCGTCCTGCTCTGAATCGTCTTCGAACTGTGATCGAGATATATGGCTTCCGCCAATATCGAATCCGTCCACCTTATACACACCACAAGATCCATGTACGGGGCAAATGACTTCCGCGAGCGGAATGGCGGGATCGAATCCCTTGAATCTGAACTCGCACCGCTCATTACATTTGGCGCATTCGATGCGTAGGTAATCACCACTAACGCCAACATGGAACAAGGCCCCGAGAAGCAGCATGCTTTTTGCCATTTAAAATGATTCCTTTCATTTTTATTATCGCTCCAGGGTGCCGCGGAGCTAATCACCTAGCGGCCAAAATATATGGCAAGGATCAAGGCGCAGAAGAAACACAAGCGATTAAGCTTGAAGAAACAAACGGCAGAGAAATCAGTCAGCGGGAGAGTGCGTAAGTGATGAATATTTTACGAGACATGACATTGGATAGAGATAAGCAGGAGTTAAGCCTTGGTGACACACTCGACGTGAAGGCTGGCATTCTGTTGGCTTTGATCGCTGTTCTTGCTACGATCTCAGGAACATTGTTGGCTGATTCTCATCTTGACAAACGTTATGCTGTGGCACAAATGGTGTCTCTGTGTGTGGTAGTTGTTGGCGCAGTTTGTGCAGTTTGGACGCTTATCCCCCGCAATTATTACCTTCCCGGCGCTCCGGCTGAGTACAAGGGGTATATCGAAAACATGGAACTTGCATTTCCTGGTGATCCAGAGGAAGCTGAGCGGCGGACGGCTGCGGGAATTGCCCAAATGGCAGATCAAAGAATTGAAAAAAATCACAAGATCAATGCACTTAAGTCTCGTTGGCTTACCTATGCCTTTTTCCCTGCGCTGGTAGCCTTAATGATTGACTTGGGAACTTTGGTTTGTGTAGCCGTTTCTAAAACCCTTTCTTAAACGGAATATTAGGTGGTGGAGTGGGTACTTGCGGCGGCGGATTACTTCGTACAGGCGGCGGGTTGTTATCCCTTGTCGGCGTCGGACGTGGGTCTTGAGGGGGCGAATTCGCCATAGGTAGTCTCGCTTCGGATTTTAGCATTCTAGGGAGTCAAGTATATAAATCCGGAAAGCTTAGTGGAGAAAAACAGGAATGGCATGACTGACGAGCAGTGGGCAGAATATCAGCGGCAGGGGCTACACCTGCGTACCGGGCAGCGTCCCGACGGTCTCACGCTCTGCGATGGCAACATCAAAGCCGCTGAACTTTAATGTCCTGGAATGCCAGAATCCGCTTTTCTATCCTCTGAGCAATGATTCCTAATGCTTGAGCTGGAGTCACATTTTTTGCCACGCCGGCATTATATTCGCTTTTATTCTCCAGTAATACTATAGTCCTTCTTTAATTTTTCAGTGCAGAGGACACACGTACCTATATGTCTGTCCAGCTCTTTGAATAAGTCGTTAGCATTAGCTATTAGCTGGAGATGGCGGTCCATTCGCTCTTCGAAGGGTCTGCTGTGGTTTGCGTTGTGCAAATCCTCAAGCGCTCCAGCCTTTTTATTATTAGCTTGCGCGATTCTCGCCTTTATCTCGTTTCCCGCTGGGCAAAGATTGAAATCCATTTGACTGAAGATTATCACCTAGACGCGAGGTGGGTATTCTTTAATACTAGAGCGCATGATCGGCGACGTGTTGAGCTGGCTTTCGTTCTTGATTCCTTTGGGGGTTGGGGTGATAGCTCTCAGAGAATATAGGTTTGCAAAGTCTTGCTTCCTCCTGTCTGCATTGTTTTTAGATTGGAAAGTGTTTATGGAGCTTCGCTCAGATTTTTCTGGAATACCACCCAGTTGGAAGGTATTAGTTGCTTTCTTGGTTTGCGGAGCTATTGGCGCACTTGTCTATTCTAGTTGGCTTTGGGTTGACAAAAAGAAGGGCGAAGACTCCACTGCTGCCCATGCTACAAGCGTTCCAACACGTATGCCGACTGCCACAGCTCCAACGACACTATCCCCGACAACAAACGCCGCAACCCCGAAGACAACAAACGCAGTAACCCCGAAGACAACAAACGCAGTAACCCCGAAGACTCCAATTCTCACGTCGCATCCTTCACCTACGCCTGTTATTGCCCCGTTGACTGTGACTCCCGAAAAGGTAGTTTTTGATGGCGAAATGCCGGAACACATGCCGATGACCTATATCTTCAGGGTCACCAACCAATCTGACCAATCTCTCTATGCTGTGGGCTTTAAGCTCTGTGTTAAGAGTTCAGACCTGTCAGGGGATGACTTTGAAGTTCACATAAGTCCGGGAAGCCGTAAGCCTGCCGGGGACTTGAGTTCAGGAGCGAAACATTTTGCCGATGTGCAAGCCATTCTTGG
>Ga0207086_1130_pt1 | contig 16510 bp, 14 predicted proteins | sample Alteio_BWMinHeat_54_FD_153540 | JGI IMG/M metagenome (GOLD analysis project Ga0207086, IMG submission 153540) | Enriched cells from forest soil in Barre Woods Harvard Forest LTER site, Petersham, Massachusetts, United States -... | ecosystem: Environmental > Terrestrial > Soil > Temperate forest >... | reverse complement strand
TGTCAAAGATTCGGCCTATGTTTTCCCGCGCTATTCCAATTCCATTGTCGGTAATGGTAATTGATAATTCCTTCTCCTTAACTGTAGTTTCAATGTGAACAAAGGAATTCTTTTTTCTTGAGTCTGAATATTTTACTCCGTTGGATAGTAAATTCCCAATAATCGTTTTTAGTCGAATCGAATCTGAAAAAAGAGGAGCATCTCCGTTGCAGGTAAATTCAATGTTAATGTTTTGAGCCAGGGGATGATTTTTTAATAAGCTGATTTCTCCATCCAACAATACTTTGAGGTCAATCTTTTCACTGATGAGGGCAATCTTATCCACGCGGTAAAAATTGTTTACTTCGTCAATCACCGATTCAAGTCGAAGCAGACTTTGGCGTGCTATTTTCAAATAGCCCGATCTTTCTTTTTTATTCGCATTCTCTATTAAATCTAACACCCCCATGACCGAATGAATGGGAGAACGAAGATCGTGTGTGGTCTTGTAAATAAATTGATCGAGGTGCTCGTTCTCTTTTTCTAATTGAATATGCTGGCGCTTTTGTTCAGTAATATCATGAAGGATGATGACCATTCCATGGATTTCATGATGCTCGATATGATTTGATACAGACACATCAAAATAGCAGTCCATACCAGTTGATGATACTAAATGAATTTCTGCCCGTTTCGAATTACCTGCATTTTCAAGGCATTCGCTCCAACGCTCACGTTTTTCAACCGGAACGAACTCAAAAACATTTTTTCCGGCAAGGGCAATGGGCTCAAATCCTAAAATGGTTTGAACCGCAGAAGAAGAGAAGCGAATGTTATACTTTTCGTCAGTGATTAGTACAACCGCTCCGGAGTGTTCGAAAAGCTCCTGCAATAAATTTTCCGATTTCATCTTTTTTCTTATTCAGCAATCTCCACAAAAAAACCTCTCCAGATAAAATCAAGTCCAATAAGAGAAATGGTTATAAATGATTGTAGGTTAAATCAGAATTGCCATACTGCTAAGTTGACCAGCAACTTTGAGAGAGGCGCTATTCATCGAAGCTTGATTAATTTCAAACTTCAATTTCTCATCAATTACTTTAAAGTTGATACAACTTCCTTTTCTTCCAAGATTAAAACTGTCAGTAATTGTCAATATCGATTTGCCTCCAATCGCGTTTTTTACATTATCAAAATCTTTACTTCTGCTCTTGCCAATGTAAACAACTTGGCAGGTACCAACCTCAGAGATATCTGTTAACTTCCGGATGGTGTATTTTTTTGCCCCTTTGGGTTTGCCATCATAAAGGTTCTTGAGGGTATTGAATACATTGTCCTCACCCAATACACCAACAACAAATTCAGTTCCCCCATCATCGGGCCACTGGATATATTTCATGAAGTTGTAAATCATTGCAGCGTGGATCTCATGGATGGGCTTTTCGGTCTGGCCAAAAGCAAGGTCCATGGAAAGAATAAAGAGACTAAAGACTACTATTTTTTTCATGTTTCTGATCTTTTTAATCACCCAAAGTAAGTGAAACTTTAAATAAAAGCGAAAACCCTAGTTTTACCCAGGGCCTTCTTTCACACAAACAAACCCAATCAAATCAGTATGGCCATATTGGTGCAACTTCCTCTTGAACCTAACCCACCGCGGTCAGTTGCCAATTTACCCTTGCGCTTTACCTTATATATTTGCGGCATCGAACTCGTTGCTGTTGCGGTCGATAAAAACCACCTGGCAATTTGTTAACTCAGTCGCATTATTAAATTTCCTTACAACAAACTCATTACTATTGTCATCTTGTGCGAAAGCTGCTGAACTCGCCATCATTACTAATCTCACCAAAACTACTCTCGCCGAGTTCATGTTTGTGTTTGATAATACAAAAGTAGGCTCCCCCACTTGCGCAGAAGAGCCTACCTTGGTTGTATCCTTTCTAATGTAAGATTTTCCCTGTTTCTATTTGATGTAGCGGAAGTCGTGGCCTGGTTTTACTTGTAAAAGAACCTCATAAATGAGGTTTATGACGCTTTCTACATCTTCTTTATGCACTGTTTCAACCGTTGTGTGCATATATTTCAAGGGTAATGAAATGAGGGCTGATGCCACTCCTTCCGCTGAATATGCGAAAGAATCTGTATCCGTACCGGTTGAGCGGGAAACAGCCTGTCTTTGAAATGGAATTTTCTTCTTTTCAGCCACCTGAATAATCATTTTTAGAACATTGTTCTGTACAGCTGGGCCATAACACACTACTGGACCCAACCCGCATCTTAGGTTGCCGCTCTCCTTTTTATTATACATAGGCGAGCCCGTATCATGCGTTACGTCTGTGCAGATAGCCAAATCGGGTTTTATCCTCCGTGAGATCATTTCAGCACCCCGCAGGCCTATTTCCTCCTGAACTGCGTTTACGATATACAGTCCAAAAGGAAGTTTCTTTTTGTTTTCACTTAGCCGACGCGCAACCTCGGCAATCATAAAACCGCCCATTCGGTTATCCAATGCCCGGCCTGTCAGGTAATTCTTGTTCATTTCCATCAATTCGTCTACAAATGTGATGACGCATCCCACATGCACGCCCATGGCTTCCGCTTCCTTTTTGGATTCAGCGCCAATGTCAATAAATATATTTTTTAAAGAAGGTGCCTCTTCCTTGGCAGCATCGCGCACATGAATGGCTGGCCAGCCAAAGACTCCTTTTACTATTCCTTTTTCCGTGTAGATGTTTACACGCATGGATGGCGCAATCTGATGATCAGATCCGCCGTTGCGCCTCACATAAATATATCCCTCATCGGTAATGTAATTCACAAACCAGCTTATTTCATCAGCATGGGCTTCAATCACCACTTTGTAAGCAGCCTTTGGATTAACAATTCCCACGGCTGTGCCATAGACATCGATCATACGACCATCGATATAGGGCTTTATATAATCCAACCATATCTGTTGGCCTGAGGATTCAAATCCTGTGGGTGAGGAGTTATTGAGATAATCGAAAAGAAATTTTTTGCTCTTCTTGTCCATGTTCGCTTTGGGTTAATGATTCAAATTTATAAGAAATAAGATCAAGTTGACCTCGGTTTGTCCTTTACATGACAAAAACTCTGATGCCTTTTTTAAACCAAATCCTTTTGGATAGTGTTCCGTATATTGGTTAGATCTAAAATCCAAGGCAATGCAAAGACTGATATTACTCTCATGTGTTCTGATATTACTTTCCTGCACAGGAAAAGGGCAGAGCAAAACAAATAAAAATAAAAAGAATAAAATGACTGACACAACAAAAGTGATCAACAGAACGGAAGAAGAGTGGAAGAAAATCCTCACTCCTGAACAATATCATGTGTTAAGAGAAAAAGGTACCGATTTGCCCTTTACGGGAAAATATTATCTGAATAAAGAAAAAGGAATGTACACGTGTGCAGCTTGTGGCAACGAGCTGTTTACTTCAGATATGAAATTTGATTCAGAATGTGGTTGGCCTAGTTTCGATAAAGAAATTGCAGGTGGTAAAATCAAGAAAGTGATTGATAATTCGCACGGCATGGTGCGAGTTGAAATTCTCTGTGCTAAATGCGGATCGCATCTTGGTCATTTATTTGACGACGGCCCAACCCTTACCCATATGCGATACTGTGTGAATTCTACTTCAGTCGACTTTAAGAAAAAATAAGAACAGGTTTATTAAAGCAAAAGCCTCAGAGATTTTTCTGAGGCTTTTCTATTTTATGAAGATCAAATTTTTAAAACTCGATAGTGCTGCCTTTGCCATCTTTATCAGTTATAACGAAGGTGTAGGATGCTGACTTTTCAAGATCATACACGATATCAAAATCACCTTCCACAATGTGCGCGTTATAGATTAACTGATCACCCAAGTCATTGTATATCGACACGTTGATAATATTCATTCCTCTATTAGCCACAGTCAATAAATACTTTGGTTGCTCACCAAGCTTCTTTACTTTAACAAGGCTGTTTACAACGCCAAGACTATAGTTAACTTTTTCTATTTTTTTACCTCTCTTATCTTTTACTTCTATCGTGTATTCACCTTCTGGTAGATTTCGAAAGTGATTAGGGCGAGTAAACCGTCTCATTTTATTGAATGATTCGCTGAATACAACTTCATTTTTATCATTGCGAATAGAAACCTGCACGCAAGTAGCCGCTGCAGATTTACAAACTACTTTGAAGGTGTTAGTCTTTTCGCCTGCTATAACGGTCACCGATGAATCATTCGGCTTAGCAAAAGAGATAGTTGAACTTATGGAAAGAATAAGGGCTGGAAAAAAAGTTCTGATCATGTTATTCGAGATTTTTAGTTAGGTACAAAAGTAGGCAGCCTTAGTCATCCAAAATGAACAACCGTGGAACCGGCTGATCGAAGTAATAAAATTGATCAGAATGAAGAATCAATATTTATTTTGGTTGTGTAACTTTTGAACCAAATTTTCAAAGGTGAATGGGAATACTGTTTGAGTTTTATAAGGACAAAACCATTGATTCCATTTCAATCTTGCTCGTAAGAGCTTATGTGGTGAGTATTCCTCTCGTTACAACGGGATATTCCCGTGCTTTTTCTTAGGTAAAGTGGCCACTTTGTTTTCTAGCATTTGAAACACCTTGATCAATTTTTCCCGAGTTTGGTCAGGAAAGATCACTTCATCAATATAGCCTCGGTGAGCTGCCCGGTAGGGATTGGCGAATTTTTTAGTGTATTCGTCTACTTTCTCATTTAGTTTTGCTTCAGGGTTAGCGGCTTCCGAAATTTCCTTTTTGAAAATAATTTCTGCAGCACCCTTTGCTCCCATCACGGCAATCTCTGCTGTAGGCCAGGCATAATTCATATCCGCACCAATGTGTTTGCTGTTCATCACATCATAGGCACCTCCATACGCCTTGCGTGTGATCACTGTAACGCGTGGCACGGTAGCTTCGCTGAAAGCGTACAATAATTTTGCTCCATTGGTGATAATAGCATTCCACTCTTGATCAGTTCCTGGAAGAAATCCAGGAACGTCTTCCAGCACCAACAAAGGAATATTGAAAGAGTCGCAGAAGCGCACAAAACGAGCACCTTTCACGCTAGAGTGAATATCGAGGACACCAGCAAGTGATGCAGGCTGGTTGCCCACAATGCCAATACTTCTTCCTGCTAATCGCGCAAAACCAACGACAATGTTCTCTGCAAAATTTTTATGTACTTCAAAAAAGGAAGTTTCGTCGACGATCCCATTAATTACCTCTCGCATATCGTATGGCTGGTTGGGATTTGCCGGAATGATATCATTCAAAACAAGTCTCTTTTCATCTCCAAGGGTATAGGGTAATCGCTGAGTATCGTCTTCGCAGTTTTGAGGGATGTAGCTGAAAAGTTTTTTAATGTCATTGATGCACTCTGCTTCATTCGAAGAAGCAAAATGAGTGACTCCGCTTTTGGTACTGTGGGTGCTGGCGCCACCCAACTCCTCGGCTGTAACGTTTTCATGTGTTACCGTCTTCACTACATTGGGTCCTGTTACAAACATGAATGAAGTGTTCTCCACCATAAAAATAAAATCTGTCATGGCAGGTGAGTAAACGGCTCCGCCTGCGCATGGCCCCATGATTGCCGATATTTGGGGCACGACACCTGAAGCCATTACGTTGCGATAAAAAATATCAGCGTATCCGCCAAGTGAAACAACGCCTTCCTGAATTCGTGCACCACCAGAATCATTTAGGCCGATCACAGGTGCGCCATTTTTCATGGCAAGGTCCATCACCTTCACGATTTTTTCAGCATGTGTTTCTGAAAGTGACCCGCCAAATACAGTAAAGTCCTGGGAGAATACATAGACCAATCGACCTTGGATTGTACCATAGCCGGTGATCACACCATCTCCCAGATAATGTTCTTTGTCAAGACCAAAATCCTTGCTTCGGTGCATTACAAATTTTCCCAACTCTTCGAAGGAGCCCTCATCCAATAACAACTCCACACGTTCGCGGGCAGTTAATTTTCCCTTGGCGTGTTGTTGTTCTATTCGCTTTTCACCACCGCCCAAAAGAGCTTCCTGGTTTTTGCGTTTCAACTCACCGAATTTTTCAAGCAAAGCTTTGTCTTTGGATTCCATTTTGTGTTTGTCAATGCCGAAAGATAGCAGAAATAGAATTTGGAATTTAGAATGCATAATATAGAATTTAGGACTATATATTTGATAGGTACTAAATACAAAGTATGAGAAGAATTGGAATCATCGATATGGGAACGAACACATTTCACCTTCTCGTGGCTGAAGTGGAAAATAACAGTTTTAAGATTTTGTTAGAGGAGCGTGTTCCTGTGAAAATTGGTGTTGGAGGAATCAATCAGGGTATTATTACTGAACCAGCGATTGAGCGAGCCATTGCGGCACTACAAGAATTCAAAAGAAAACTGGATGACATCAAAGTTGAAGGAATTTTTGCATTTGGAACCAGTGCATTCCGAAATGCAAAAAATTGCAGTGAAATTATCTCTAAAATAAAAAAAACCACCACGATCGAAACTCGAATTATTTCGGGTGACGAAGAAGCTAGTTACATATACAAAGGTGTTAACCTCGCATTGCTTTTCGGAAAAGAAAAATCGTTGATTGTTGACATTGGCGGTGGGAGCGTGGAATTTATCATTGGTAATGGCGAAGAAATTTTTTGGAAACAAAGTTTTGAAATTGGAGCCCAACGCCTACTTGAGCGATTTCAAAAACATGATCCCATTCTTTCATCGGAAATTGATGAGCTCAATCTCTATTTTAAAGAACAACTTGCCCCGCTCTTCGAAGCGATTAAAATTTACGAGCCAAAAATTTTAGCGGGGTCTTCAGGAACCTTTGATACATTGAGCGAGATTTATTGCCTTCAATCGGGAATTGAAGTAAAAAATTTACCCGAAACTCCATTCGCACTGGACGCATTTGATAAAATCTACAAGGAATTGATTTCTAAAAAACGCGAAGAACGAATGAAAATTCCCGGTATGATCGAATTACGCGTGGATATGATTGTGGTTGCTTGCTGCTTGATCAAGTTTATCTTGTACCATTTCTCTTTTTCACAAATAAGAGTGTCGTCCTATTCATTAAAAGAAGGAGTAATGGCCTCATTGATGACACAAGATTAATTTGTTAGGGAATTTGGATTTTCACAAGTCTTTACGCATTCAGTTTTTCGGTCTGGTAAAATCTCCCCGCTCTATTGCTTCAGTAATAGAGCTGACCACGGCATCAAGTTTCTTTGCAGATTGCTGAAGATGCTCGAGATAAATTTTTTCGTGTTCGTTTAATTCTATTTTTTGCATCAGGTGGATGAGGCCGAGAATGCTGGCGACTGGAGCGCGGAGTTCATGCGCGTTAATGAATGCATAATCTTCTAGTGCCTTATTTTTTCTCTCCAACTCGCCGGTCCGTTCTTTCACCAACTCCTCAAGGTTTTCATTGATCCCTCTGATCTCCTCAGCCTGAGCCAGTATTTCTTGAGTTTTCGCTTCGATTTCTTCCGTTCGCTCCTTTACCTTTCTCTCTAGCTGGCGCTTGTCGCGAAGCAATTTCCGCTCACGATAGCGAACAAATGAATAGGCTGAGAAGCCAATTATCAAAACTAATAAGAAATAAAACCAGGCTTCTCGCCAAAAAGGTGGCTTAACAACAAAATGAATTTTCGTTTCTAGCGCATTGGAAAAATCATTGGAGTCGGAAACTTTTAGTTTGAATGTATAGTCGCCGGGTGGTAATTTGGAATAGGTGGTTGAATTATCGTGGGTATAAATCCATTCGGGATCATAGTTTTCAAGTTGGTACGAAAAATTTAGAGCTCCAGGGTTTTTATACCAGAATCCTAAATAATCAATCTTAATATTGTTTTGATCATACTTCAATTGATTTATTTTTTCCCAATCAATGCGTTGGTCATCGGCTTCAAAATTATCGATTAGTGGCCTGGGGGAATCTTGAATCTTATCAAGACTTTCGTTGTACACAATAATTCCGTGGTCGGTGCCAATGTACAATCCGCCGCGACTGTCCTTGGCAACAGCATTAAGATTAGCGATCCTGTTGTGGATGCCCATTTCCTCGTCAAAATATTGAAACTTATTTATTGTTGGATTGAAGACATCAATTCCTAAATCGTGGGCTACCAACAACCGACCGCCTACGCTTGATGACAAGATGTTAAAGTTAAGATTGTGAAGTCGAATTTGATTTTTGAAGGGACGGAATTTTTTTCCATCGAATACTAAGAGCCCCGCGTTTTGAACGTTCGCCCATATCTGGTGGAGTGAGTCTTCGGCAAAACCATATACCACATTTAGACTGAGGTTTTCTTTAAAATGGTGAAGGCCATTGTCATCCAGCATGTCCACACCAGCGCGATCGGTGGCAAACCAAACACGATTCTTACTGTCTGTAAAAACTTGATAGATATAATCAGTCGCGAGACCTTCTTCCTCGGTATAATTTTTTACCTCAAAACTTTTATCCAATCTAATTCGAGTTGCTCCGCCAAGTGTTGCCAGCCAAACGATTTTGCTTTTTCCTGAAATGTTGAGCACGCTTCCATTGTTCAGTTCTTTATAGAAACGTCGTATCGCATAAGTTTGCGGATTAATTCTGATGGCGCCTTCTCCATACAATCCGGCCCACACGAATCCTTCCGAATCAGTATATAAACTGATAACATTCTTGTTTACAAAAGCCGTCCCTTTCAATGGCTTTGAAATGAGCCCATCTTTTTCCCTTTTGAATAATCCCTCAGCTGTTGAATACCAAAGATCTTCTGTTTGATCTATTGTAACAGCAATAACATTTGCATCACCAACAGGTTCAAAAAAAAGAAGTTGCCTTCCTAATGTTCGATGAAGGCTGGTCTTAGATCCGATCCATATACTTCCCTCTGCATCGCCAAACAAGGATATAACTTGATCGGTCGATTGAATTTTTACGGAGTGAACTTTGTCATTCAAATCAATAGATGCCAATCCTTGTGCGGTTGCCACCCATATCCACTCGTCAATAACTAAAAAATCGTTGATACTTCCATAATCCCATTTCCCTGTATAAACTGATTTGATTTTGAAAGTGGAGGCGTCCACACATTGTATTCCGGCTTCTTCAGTGCCAAGCCACATCATGTTGTCTTTTCCTCTTAAAATTTTCTTGACGATATTATCAGGTAGCCCATTCGAGTAGTTGATGGTATCTATTTTTACTGAAGTTTCTTTTCGAGAGCAAATAGCAACTCCACCATCGGTGCCAACCCAGATTCTTCCCTTTGCATCTTCTTCCATGTCGTAGGCATAGAGGTCGGGCATGCCATCCATGTCATCCAAACGATAGAGTCGATTATTGATGTAATAGTAGATGCCATCATTAAATGTTGAAAACCAAAGCACACCATTTTTGTCGAAGAGGATGTCAGAAATTGGCTTGGTGGGAAGCCCTTCGGCTGGCTGGAAAGCTGTGATCGTATTGTTTTCCACAATAGAAATTTTTCCATTGTTTAACCCAACCCACAAACGACCGATAGAATCCTGTGCTAATGCCGTTACATTTTCATCAAGAAGATTGTCGATACCCAGAAAGCGCCTGTATCTTATACCATCAAACTTAAACAAGCCTCTATTCGTGCCGAACCATATGAAACCGGTTTTGTCTTGCAAAATCTTGTTTACGGCAACGGCTTCGTTCTTTTTAAGTAAAGAATACGATTGAAAATATGGCGACTGCGAAAAGACATTCGGTAAGGCGAGAATAATAATCGAGATGCTAAGAAATTGCTTCATTGATCAGTGCGCGATAGTGTTGAATTAATGTTCACCTCAATTTCCGTAGCAATTTTCTGACTCACAATTTTTGGAATGGTAATGCTATGATCAGACAAAGGCACCATAAAATGCGTTTCAATGATCAGTTGATTTCCCTTGATCGTGATTTTTGCTTTTATGATCCGAGTTTGCTTTTGTCCATGGATTTCCAATTCTCCTTTGGCTCTCACTTCCGTGGTATTGTCTTGAGAGTAGTCCACTTGCTCAATGATCTTTCCGCTGAATTTACCCATTGGAAATTTTTCGCTCTCCACATAGTTTTCATTGAAGTGTTTACGCTGCAGCTCGCTATTGAAACCATGGAACGATTGCATTTTCACAAGAAAGGCAAACTTATTGGTAGAGGCATCAATTATACCTTGCATTTCATTAGAGCTAGCTTTAATCAACTCTAGCTGCGCTTTGGACGCAAATTTAATTTCGCCATTTCTGGTTGAGAATCTATTTTGAGCCTCCACTTTTACCAGGAAGCAAAGTACAATTGGCCAACCGAGAAAAAAGCGCATTGAGGTTAACTAAAGTAAAACAACTTCAATGACAAGATACTATTTTCCGCGCGAAAATATAGAAAGTAGCCACTATGGATAACGTTATTTATATTTGATTGACACCTGACCTTAATCGATGCTCATGAATGAAGAAAAACATTGGAACCACATTGCGCCTACCTACAATCAGGAGATTTTCGATGTCTTTCAAAGTGACACTAAAAAAGTATTGGACAGATATTTTAAAAAACACAGTGACCTGAGTCATGAAGCAATTGATTTTGGTTGTGGCAATGGAAAAGCTTTTTCGTACCTGGCCCCGCGATTTAAGAAGGTATTGGGACTTGATATTTCTCAAAAGTTATTGAATCAGGCTAAGACATTGCTTTATTCTAATGTGAATGTTAAACAAGCAGACCTTACCAAAAACCTTCGTCTTGCCAAGACCGATTTTATTTTTTGCTGCAATGTGGCTATCCTTCCCGAGGTGGAAACAAACATTGCCATCATTAAGAATATTCAAAAATCGCTAAAGACCGGTGGGCATGCACTTGTGGTTATTCCATCACTGGAGTCGATGATCTATTCCGCTTGGAGATTGATTGATTGGAATAAAAAGGAAAAGGTTAAACCTGATGACATTGATCCTTCTGAATATTCAGGATTCTTGGGAAAGAAAATCGATATCCTTCAAGGATTAGTTTCCATCGATGCTCGCACCACGAAGCATTATACACGGGAAGAGATTGAAGTTGTTTTCAGTCGATGTGAACTGAAAGTCTCCAAAATAGAAAAGATAGAATACCCTTGGAATTCCGAATTTGCCAAGCCACCTAAGTGGATGGGAGCACCGTATCCATGGGATTGGTTGGTGGAATGCAAGAAGTAATATTAAAAATTAAACACCTGCCCGTCGATCATTGCTGATTTAAGTTCTTGACCTAAGCCCCACGCGTTGCTATACTCTTTTACAAAACCAATTCCAGGAGCTAGCGTAATAGTATTTTCCTCATCGGCCCACTGAATCACATTATAGTAGTGGCTTTTGCAATTGGTAAGCGTAACATTACCGAGGGTGACGGATTCAACAGTCAATGTTACCTGAGCTTGATCACCTGCTTCTACCGGATATGACCATGTGTCGTGGTCATTTCCATTGAGCCTGAATCGATTGTCTTCATAATTCGGACTGGACTTACGATAGATGTAAACATAACCATTGTGATCAATTCTGTAATAGCTGCTGTCCTTGTAGGTATAGTAATCGTTCGTCGATGTGGTTATCAAAAGGTAATACTCATGATTGTTAATGGTAGCAGTGGATGCCACCTCCCGGTGGATCTGATTTGAACTTTGACCTTGTGAAAAACTTATCGATTCAAAATTCCAGTAGTTCCCAACTTTCAATGGGAGATAATTTTCAATTGTAGGTATTTCATACGAGACATTATGATATTCGCACCCTGCAAGGACTGCAATCATTACAACGATAACTACATTTCTCATAACCTTTATTCTTTAGACAGCAACTTCGTTGAAAAGGTTGTAATGACTTTATAAATAAATTTCTCTTCTGATTTGAAATGTATTCAACTTACTTTCTCACAATCTTATCCCTGATTTCTCTCCAGGTAACGACTTTAATTTTTTGCTCACGCAAAATCTTTTTGCAATCCTCGCTGGTAAAGAAATCATAATCTGCCTGGCGCCAGGCAGCACCAAAATCAGGATGATCAATAGTAACAGCCTGCATCTCGGCATTATCGAGAGCTGCGTGCAGTAGGATCATATTAAATCCTGGTTTGAGTGAGTTGATCACATTAGAATAAAAGATTTTCATCCCTTTTTTATAATCGTCAGGAGACGCCATGTAAAGTTGGTCGAGCACCACATCGTTTTTAGTAATGTAATCATCGAGGTTAACATTTAGGATCGCTTTAGCGAAACCGCGATGCAAAAGTATCGGTACTTTATATTCGTGACTTAATGCAATGTATAATTTGAGCAGTTCGGTGCTGGCCAGTAACGAACCCATGTGCGTGTCAAAGTGAGTTACGTCAACACCAAATTGTTTGGCACGCACAATTTGTCCGCGCAGTTCTTTTTCTACTTCATTGAGTTTGGCTTTTGTTGCAACTTCCGCTGAGTTGTCAGGAAAAAATCCTTTGTCGTTTAGGAGACTGCTTGCTTCTGATGTTGGAATTACTGTGCCCCATTTGAAGAATTTCCATTCGGCTGTTAATGTCAAATGCAAACCGAAGTCTGCTGAGGGATGTTGTGATGCATAGTTGGCAATCTCAGGAAACCATGGACAGGGAACCATGATGCTTGCGGAACTCACCGAGCCATTTTGTATAGCAGAAATGGAGGCTTCATTTTCTGAATGTGATATACCTAAGTCATCGGCATGGATAATAAGCAATTTCGTGTCGGCAGGGTAACCTAGTTGCTCCGCAACGGTTTTGGTTTGAGAATGCAGATTGATGAAAGCAATTACCAAAAGGAGGCTGAAGGAAAATTTTTTCATAAGCGTGATTTTTCCAGCTAATTTATAAATGAGTCAAGGCAAATGAACCTATCTCCTAGATTTTATTTCTGATGAACAAGGCGTCAGAAGGCTGATAGCGCAAGAAAAGAGCCGTCAGACACCAATTTCCATTTTTTTAAATCTCAATAGAATTCTCCAAAGTGCCACAGTATACCGGATGGGTCATGCAGAAAGCATTCTTTTCCCCAACTTTCTTCGCGAATGGAAGTAAGTCTTACATTTTTGAATTTTTGATCAAGACCCAAAGTTTGAAGTTCATTCCAATATCGATCGACATCGTCAACCTCAAGAAATATCATCAAATTATCTATCCAATCTTTTACATAGGCGTTTTGTAAATAGAAACCAAGCTTATCGGTAACTCTGAAATAAGACAGGTCTTTGGATATCAATGACTCTTCAAATCCCAATTCTTTATAGAAGGATCTGGACTCTTCAAAATTTTTAGCTCCAACAAAACTTCTAATTGATTTAGCAACATGTTTCATGGCTGTGATTTTTCGCTCTGTAAATTTAGAGAATGGAAGTTCAATAAACGTCCAATAGAATCCTCATGGATTACATACCGTCATTAAAAAAATGTTACTTGCTGCGAATTGGAAAATAGACTGTAAATGACGTTCCTTTATTCTCTTGGCTCATTACTTCAATTCTTCCGCTCATGGCTTCTATTTGCCATTTTGTGATAAACAAGCCAACTCCTTTTGCATCCTGATTTCCATGGAAGGTTTTATACAGACCGAAGATGTCGTCCTTGTGTTGTTCTAAATTAATTCCTAAGCCGTTATCCTTAACAGTTAATCGAAGTTCCTTGTTTTTTACTTCACCTTTTATTTCTGCGACCAAGGTTTGATCAGGTCGTCTGTATTTAATTGCGTTTGACAAAAGATTCAGAAAGATGCTATCCATGTAAGCTGGATTAGCGAGTACGATCAAATTTTGGTCAACATTATTTTGAATGATTGATTGGGTGGAATCAATTTGTACTTTGAGCACCTCGATAGCTTGCACTATAGATTGATGAACGTTGATATACGAGAATTTTAATTCTGACTGGCCTTGTACTTGCGCGATCTCATTTAAATTGTCTACCGTGGCACTAAATCCTTTTGAAATACTTTGTAAATAGTTTAGGGTAACTTTTTTTTCTTCTTCTGAGTCTGCTCTTATAAAAAGTTCGAGTATTGCTTTTAGATTTCCAGCATATGATTTGAGGTTATGCGAAACAATATTGGCGAAATTTAATAATCGATTATTTTGCTCGCCGATGATTTTGTTGGATTGTGTTAATTCTTTTTCCAATAACTTCAGGTACGTGACATCAGCTCCATGAACAAAAAAACCCTTGACCTGACCATTCGAAAAATCAGGGAAATAACTTATTACTGCATGCTTTATGCTTCCGTCGGAGATGAGAAATTCTCTCTCAAAAGTTTGTGGTTCGCCTTCAAGAACCTTCAATATATAGGGCAGATTTTTCTCGTAAATAGGACCGCCCAGCAGTTCCTCGACGGTGATCTTGCCAATCATTTCTTCGCGTGTGATTCCGAACCAATATCGATAGGCGTCATTGGCAAATTGGCAAACCATATTTTTGTCCCAATAGGCAAGCAACGCAGGGACATGGTCGGCTACGCGCAGGCCAAGTGATTCCAGATTGGTTTTATCAGATTGCATTCCAGTTAAAGCCTTATGCAAAGTACTCTTTAGATGACTTTGCTTACTACTATGACACTATATCGAAGATAAGCAATAATATTTTCTTATCGCGACATAAGTCCAAGGATTCTAACTATATTCTCAATTGACAACCTTCACCTTCAATGTTATTCCTTCTGTTCCGATCACCTCAACCGGATCTCCTTTTTGAACATAATCACCTCGCGTGAAGGCATCATACACTTGGTCATCGATCAACACTTTTCCGCTTGGACGTAATACGGTGTGAGCAACTCCGGTTTTGCCAATTAATTCTTTAGAAGAATTGTTCACCGAATATCCTTGTGCACTTTCTTGTGTATCGGTTAGCGCAATTCTCTTAAATGCTTTTGTTTCTGTAAGTTTTGCTCCTCCAAAAAATAAAAGCAAAACGCCAGCCGTCAATCCTCCAACAGCGGAAACAGTCGCAACAACAATATCCCCGAGAGGAACAAATTCAAAATTGAAAAAATCATTATTGAGCATAATGAGAATCAATGACCCAACGGTAAGACCGATTCCTAAAACTCCAGCTACACCGAAACCTGGAATGATAAATATTTCTGCTGCAAGGAGAATGATTCCTACCATAAGAGCAATCACTTCCCAGTATTGAGCCAGTCCATTCAAATAATAGGGAACAAGATAAAGTACTAGCGCAAGTAGAGATGCTGCAATAGGGAACACAGCACCTGGAGTTTGCAACTCAAAATAAAGTCCTCCGATAATAATTAGGATAAGCAATCCGCTGATGAATGGATTGATAAAAAAGGAAATGATTTTTTCGGTCGCACCTAATTCAAAATGATCAAGTTCATAATTTTCAATCTTGTTGCGTTTTAAAATTTCCTCGATCGAATTGACTTTCGCTTCGCAGTAATGATACTTGATTGCCTCGAGTGTTGTGAATGTGATTACTTTGCCGGCTTGTTTAACACTGTCTACGACCACACGTTCATCCACCATGCCTTCGGCAATGCGTGGGTCGCGATGATTTTCCTCCGCCGTGGAGCGCATGATCGAACGCATGTAAGATTGATATTTATCCGGTGCGGCTTTGCCATCGCCTTCAACAACTGTAGCCGCACCAATACTCGCTCCTGGCGACATATAAATGCTATCACAAGCGATGGAAATCAATGCACCTGCTGAAGCTGCATCGGAATTAACAAAAACCCAAATCGGTTTTTTAAAATCCATAATCAAATCAACTATTTCTTTAGCATCGGTAAGTACACCACCGTACGTATCCATATCCACAATCACATAATCAGCTTTTGCTTTTTCAGCATGGTCGATGGCCAACTTGACATAACGCAACATGCGCGGGTCAATCTCGGCTTTGATGTCCATCACCATGACCTTGGATTTACCGGAAGGTGTTTGCCCATAAGTCATTAAGGTGGTGAGAATTACAATTCCGATAAAAAGTAGTTTTCGCTTGATCACAATCGTTGTATTTTTGTATAAAGATACTCAGAATGGTAAATTCAAAATTAAAGATTCAAGAACCGGGGTTCATAATTCAATTTCACTTGTCTTGCGTCTTTTGTCTTTTGTCTATAGTTGCATGGGCTACTCCTGTTGATTCCCTCCGTCTTGAGACGATCAACGGCAAACAGTTCATTATTCACCAGGTGGATCCGAAAGAAACCCTATATTCTATTTCTAGAAAATATGGAGTGGCTGTTGCTTTGATTCGCGAGGAAAACCCAACGGTGGATGCCGGACTTGCCGTTGGCCAGATTGTGAAGGTTCCCTACACACCAAGAACCAAACCTAAATTTGATAATGGCACCATTGTGCATAAAGTTTCCGCTAAAGAGACCTTGTACTCCATTTCAAAAATGTACGATGTAAGTGTGGATGATCTTAAAGCCTGGAATAACTTGAAAGATAATTCACTTAGCGTGGGCCAGGATTTAAACATTCGTAAA
>Ga0207086_1039_pt2 | contig 16575 bp, 14 predicted proteins | sample Alteio_BWMinHeat_54_FD_153540 | JGI IMG/M metagenome (GOLD analysis project Ga0207086, IMG submission 153540) | Enriched cells from forest soil in Barre Woods Harvard Forest LTER site, Petersham, Massachusetts, United States -... | ecosystem: Environmental > Terrestrial > Soil > Temperate forest >... | reverse complement strand
GATCATCGCGGTCTGAAAGGAAAGCGAGCTGTTGGCCGTCAGGTGACCAGCGCGGCAAGAAATCGGACTTAATGGAATAGGTGAACTGCCGAATCGAGCCGGACTGCTTCTCGTAAACCCAAATGTGGCGCGCGCGGCGCTCTCCCTTCGCGCGCTCCGTAACCACAAACGCCAGACGATTGCCGTCGGGAGAGAATTGCAGGTCGGAAATACTGCGCAGGTTCAAAGAAGCCTCGGGAGTCAGCAGTTTGGGCGCACTGGCCTTGGGCGGTTCCTGGGCAAGGACGGGCGTGGCGAAAGCCGTAAGAGCCAACAGGGCGCCGGCCGAAAGAGAGAGTTTCATCGATAGCTCCTCCGCTAGATGAGAAAGAGGACTGTAACCGCGTAAGCGGCAGGGGTCAATTAGGACTAAACAGGTCGCATTATGCGAAGCTCCGCGCAACAACGCGCACCTTCGACATTGCTACGCTTCAAACGGCTCGGCTACAATCGAGCGCTTATTCGTTTCCGGAAAGAGACCATCTAGAGCCCATGACCGATATTCAGCTGCACAACACGCTGACTGGGAAAATCGAAAATTTCGTTCCACAAAAAGCGGGCGAAGTGCGCATGTACACGTGCGGGCCGACGGTATACGACTACGCGCATATCGGGAATTACCGCACATTCGTGTTTCAGGATATTTTGCGGCGGTTCCTGAAGCTGCGCGGATTCAAGCTGAAACATGTAATGAACCTGACGGATGTGGACGATCGGATCATCGCGAATGCCGCCGCCGCCGGCGTGAGTATCCGCGATTACACCGCGAAATTCGTGCAGGCGTTTTTCGACGATTGCAAAACGCTGAGCATCGAAGAACCGGAGCACTGGGTTCGCGCCACGGACAATATCGACGAAATGGTGAAGCTGATCCAGCGCCTCCAGGAGAAAACATTTACGTATCCGGGCGAAGGTTCGATTTATTACCGCATCGCGAAATTCCCCGAGTATGGAAAGCTCTCGAAAATCGATCTGACCGGCATTCAGGCGGGCGCGCGCGTCGACAACGATCGCTACGAAAAAGAGAGCGCGCGGGATTTTGCGCTATGGAAAGCGCCGAAACCGGGAGAGCATTTCTGGGAGACAGCCATCGGACCTGGGCGCCCGGGCTGGCACATTGAGTGTTCCGCGATGGCTATGAAATATCTCGGCGAGACACTGGATATTCACACCGGCGGAATCGACCTGGCATTTCCTCACCACGAGAACGAAATTGCGCAGAGCGAGGGCGCGACCGGCAAGCCTTTCTCGCGGTACTGGCTGCATGCCGAGCATTTGCTGGTCGAAGGCGAGAAGATGTCGAAGTCTCTGGGAAATTTCTTCACCCTGCGCGATTTGTTTGCGAAGGGTTACAAGCCTTCGGCTCTGCGGTTTGCTCTGGCTAGTGTTCCTTATCGCAAGCAGCTCAATTTCACGTTCGATGGTTTGCAGCAGGCGGCCAGCTCGGTGGAACGGCTTCGGAATTTCGCCGATCGGCTGAAGCGGGGGAAATTTCCCGCAGGCAAGCAAGAGGGTATGGCCGCGCGCATCGCAAAGGCGGCAGAAGAGTTTGACGCCGGGCTTGCGGACGACTTGAATACCGCGCGGGCGCTGGCGGCAGCGTTCGACCTGGTACGTGAGGCGAATATCGCCGTCGATAAAGGCGAATTCCGCCAGGGCGACGTCCCCGCCGTGCTGGAGTTTCTGGCTACTTTCGACAGGGTTTTCGCCGTCGTGGAAGACAACGATGCCGAAAAGCTTTGCGCGCTCGGATACGGCATCGCCAAGAGCGGACCGGAGAATGCAGAGATCGATCGGCTGGTCGCGGAACGCAATGACGCCAAGAAAAAACGCGATTTCGCCGAAGCCGACCGCATCCGCAAAGAACTTGCAGATCGTGGTATAATCATCGAGGACGCTAAAGATGGCAGCGTCCGCTGGAAACGCAAGTGAGCCTTAACCTTCAAATTCGCCCTTCTTTTCTCCCGGGGAACTGCCCGCCGGCCGCCCAGCGGCCACAACTCTACGGCGTTGACTAACTAAGTTCTTATTCTCTCTCTCGCAGGCCACTCCCGGATTCTTCCGTTCGCGCGCCTGCTTTCGCCCCTCTTTTCTCGATCAACTCCGACCTTTTGATTTCTTCCCTGGAGGAAGACATGCCAACGACTTTGGAAGTGAAAACACCCCGGCTAGTGACCGCGCTGCCCGGGCCGAACGCCAAGCGAGTCCTGGAGCAAGACGCGAAATTCATGTCCCCATCGTATACGCGCGATTACCCGCTGGTGGCCAAGCGCGGGCGCGGCGCGATCGTGGAAGACGTAGACGGTAACGCCTTTCTCGATTTCGCGGCCGGCATCGCCGTGTGCTCGACCGGCCATTGCCATCCGAAAGTTGTCGCTGCGATTCAGAAGCAGGCGGCCGAACTGATTCACATGTCCGGCACGGATTTCTATTACGAGAGCATGCCGCAGCTCGCAGAGCGGCTGGGCCGGACGATGCCAGGCACCGAGAGCAAGAAGGTCTTTTTCACCAATTCAGGGACCGAGGCGATCGAAGGCGCCATCAAACTGGCGAGATATGCCACGAAGCGCGACAAGCTCATCGCGTTTTACGGCTGCTTCCACGGCCGGTCGATGGGCGCTCTTTCGCTCACGGCGTCCAAATCGACGCAGCGCAAAGGATTCGGCGCGTTGCTCAGTGGAATCGAGCACATCCCTTATCCATACGCTTATCGCTGCGCGCACGGACATACGGCGGAAACCTGCGGCGCGGAAATTCTCGAACAGCTCGAAGGGCAGATTTTCAAGCGTTTGTTCGATCCCGAGGACGTCGCGGGCATCATCATCGAGCCAATTCAAGGGGAAGGCGGGTATGTCCCCGCGCCGAAGTTCTTCCTGCAGGAATTGCAGCGGATCTGCCGGCAACACGGCATCATGTTCATCGTGGACGAAGTGCAGTCGGGAATGGGACGCACCGGGAAGTGGTGGGCCTGTGAACACGCCGGGATCGAACCGGACATTCTTTGTTCCGCCAAGGGCATCGCAAGCGGCATGCCGCTCGGCGCGATCATTGCGAAAGAAAGCGTGATGCGTTGGAAGCCGGGCTCACACGGGACGACGTTCGGTGGGAATCCGGTGTGCATTGCGGCAGCGCTGGCCACCATGGACCTGATCGAGAGCGAGTACATGGAAAACGCCCGCCGCGTGGGTGACTACATCTTCGGGCGCATGGCTGAATGGACGAAGAAGTTCAAGATTGTGGGCGATGTACGAGGACGCGGACTGATGATCGGCATTGAGATCGTGCGGGATCAGCGGACCAAGGAAAAAGCCGCGGATCTGCGCAACGCGATCGTCGATCTGGCGTTTCATAAGGGCCTGCTGGTGCTCGGTGCAGGCGAGAACACCATTCGCCTGTCACCGCCGCTCCTGATCGATCAGGAACAGGCTGACTTTGCCGTGGCGACGCTGGAAGATTGCTTTCGCGAGGCGGAAAAGAAAGCCTGATTCGAGGCGATAAAATAGGAATCAGAAAATAGTAGCGTAAACTTCCGAGTCCCGTGGCTGCTGCAGAAGAAGTATGGCCGCCACGGGATTTTTGTTTATACTGCGCGGAAGGCTTGGGAATCGGTGCCGGAATCATGCCGATATTTTCACGACTGATGTTTCGGGCGGTGCACTGGGCGGCGCGGCGCGGCCTGCGCGAAGAGGAGAGTTTTTCCAGCGATGCGAAAAGGCACGAAGCCCGGCGCACCGGCGTTCGCGGAGAAACTTATGCCTACTGGTATTTGCGGAGGCAGGGGTACGTATTTGTCGCGCGGAATTACACCCCGCGCGGCGTTAAGGGCGAACTCGATCTCGTCGGTTATGACGGCAAGACGCTGGCATTCGTCGAAGTCAGGACGCGCACCATCCGGGAGGATTTACCTGCGTTGCCCGAACTTAGTATTACCAGGGAAAAACAACACGTGGTGGTTCGCACTGCGCAGCGATTTCTGGCGGAACGTCACGTCGGCGAATGCCCCTGCCGGTTTGACGTAATGGCAATTGATAACCGCCCCGGCCAGCCGCCGGTAGTGCGGTTGCACAAGGATGCGTTTAGCCCTCAAATGTGACGGGCTTGACCGGAACATCTTCACGGGGACGCCAGACGCGGTACAATTCAAAGTCTCCAGGTTGCCCAGCCCGTGCGGGTGACCCAGAACATCTTCGAGGAGGATCGCTTTGCCGGAGTTGCGTAAGGACCCGATCACGGGCCGATGGGTGATCATTTCGACGGAACGAGGAAAGCGGCCGAACGACTTCCTCCGGGAGAGCGTCATCCCGAGAGAAGAGAAGAATTGCCCCTTCTGCGTGGGCAATGAGGCTAGAACTCCGCCGGAAATTCTCGTCTACGGACGGAACGGCGGAGGCCCGAACACGCCGGGCTGGAGCATCCGGGTTGTGCCAAACAAATTTCCCGCCTTGGGCATCGAAGGCGAACTGGACCGCGAAGGAGAAGGTCTCTTTGACAAGATGAACGGAATCGGCGCGCATGAAGTCGTGATTGAGTCGCCGAACCATCTTGCAACGCTCGCCACCTTGCCCGAACGTGCCGTGGAAGATGTGCTCTGGGGCTATCGGGACCGCATGCTGGATCTGAAGAATGACAAGCGTTTCCGCTACATTCTCATTTTCAAGAATCACGGGGAAGCCGCCGGCGCGACCATCGATCACCCTCATTCGCAGTTAATCGCCCTGCCGATCGTCCCGCGCCGCGTTCGCGAAGAGGTCGACAACTGCTGGCACTACTACGACGAGAAAGAACGATGTATTTTCTGCGACATCATCCGCCAGGAGCGCGACACCGGCGAACGCGTGATCGGAGAAAACGAACACTTCATCACGCTGGCGCCTTACGCGCCGCGCTTCCCGTTTGAGATGTGGCTGCTGCCGAAAGTGCACGGATCATCCTACGAGAATAATCAGAGCTCCGTGTATGCCAGCCTGGCGCGCATGCTGAAAGATACGTTGATGCGCCTTGACCAGGTGCTCGACCGCCCGGCGTTTAACTTCATGATCCACACCTCTCCCATCGGTGAAGAGATCAATGATCACTATCATTGGCACATCGAGATCATCCCGAAGTTAACGAAAGTGGCGGGCTTTGAATGGGGCACCGGCTTTTACATCAATCCAACACCTCCGGAAGAATCGGCGCGATTCTTGCGCGAAGCGAAGATTCCCACGGTCGCGGAGAAAAAGTAGACGTTGGCGCAAACGCCGTTGCTGGGGATGTCCGAAGAGTTCAAGCAAATTTGCTATACTTAGAGATTCGGCGCGGTACCCAAGTGGCCCAAGGGAGAGGTCTGCAAAACCTCCATTCGTGGGTTCGAATCCCACCCGCGCCTCCAAGCCCGTTGTTTATGTGGTTTTCCGCGAACCTCCGGGTCCGCTTCGGCGCGAAAAAGGGAGGTCGCGCAGACCTTCCCCATTTGTCAAATCTATCTTTTTGGCTGAATTTTCGAGTTTTCGGCTTGCTATTGCTGCCAGCCCCCGCCAAGCGCCTTGTAAAGTTGCACAAGGCTCTGGTACTCGTTGCCGCGGTCCTGCGCCAGGGTCAGTTGGGCGCTGAACAGAGAGCGCTGGTTGTCGAGGACTTCTAGATATGTAGCGATGCCGCCGCCGTAGCGCTTGAGTGATGTGCTAACGGAATCGCTGAGGTCTTGGACCGTGGTTTCCTGCGCTACACGTACTTGGTGATATTTCTCATAGCCGATCAGGGCGTCGGAGACGTCTTTAAACGCCGACTTGATGGCGTAGTTGTAGGCGATCAGTTCCTGTCGGTGCTGGGACTGGGCCTCCCGAAGGTTCCCGCGCAGTCGACCGCCTTCGAAAATAGGTTGAGTAATTTGCCCGGCGATGCCCCAGGTTCCTATATTGCTATCTATCAAGGACGCGAACACGGTACTCCGTCCGGCAGCGCCGCCACCGTTCCCGGTGAGCGTAATCTGTGGAAAGAAAGCAGCTTTGGCGACTCCGATCTCGGCGTTGGCGGCGATCAGGTTTTGTTCGGCCTGGAGAATATCCGGACGCCGCGCGAGCAACGAGGAAGTTAGCCCGGCAGGTACTTCAGGAGGTATTGGTTGCTCGATCAGCGGGCGTCCACGCGCCACCCCGTGTGGGTAATCGCCTAAAAGAATACTGAGCGCATCCTCTTCCAGTCCGATCTGTCTCTCCAAGTCGGGAATCTGCGCGTTCGCGGTGTCGAGCACCTGCTGAGCTTGCAGCACGTCGAGTCTCGTGGCGATGCCGTGGTCCAGTCGGTGCTTGGTCAGCTTGACGGCATCTTCTTGGGTCTTGACCGTGTCGCGTGCGATCTGGAGTTGTAGATCAAGTGCGAGCAACGCAAAGTAGTCGCTCGCCACGTCACTCACCAGCGTCAGAATCTCGGTCTTCTGAGCGTATTCCGTAGATAATAACTGGGCGCGGGCCGCCTCTGTGGCGCGTCGCAGTTGGCCAAAGAGATCCAACTGAAAGGTCACATCGGCGGCATACGTCGCATATTTTGTTTTAAAGGGGAAGCCGCTAAAGGCTCGTTCATCCGTCCCATAGCCCGATAAGCTCACCTGCGGGAGCTGGTTTGAGTGCGTAACCAGAAGTTGAGCGCGCGCATAAATGATCTTCTCCGTGGCCGTTTGCAGGTCATAGTTCTGCTTGAGAGTGGTGCGGATCAAGTCCTGCAGGACGGGGTCTTGGAAGACCTGCCACCAGGGAAGGTCGGCATAGGAAGCTGCCTGAGCCTGCTGATTCTCGCTCGGACCATGGTAGGCGGTGGGAACCTGGACGACGGGCTTATGGTAATTAGGCCCGACCTTGCACCCGGTAAGTATAATCGCGGCCAGCGCCGTCACGAGGAATAGTCGTTTCATAGGCCGATCCTGCCGTTGTTCTCTCCAGTCAATCAGTCGATGTTTCATCTCAATCGCCCGGCGCGGGAGCAGGTGTTCCCGGCGCTGGGGCCAGGCCGTGCTCTTTGCCTGCGCCCGACCACTTCTCCACCAGATAGAAGATCGCCGGAATCAGGAAAATGCCGAAGACGGTGGCAGCGAGCATGCCGCCGATGACCACCGTGCCGATGACCTGACGCGCAACCGACCCACTACCCGAGGCGGTCCACAACGGAACGTTGCCAAAAATGAATGCGAAGGAGGTCATTAGAATTGGGCGCAGCCGGAGACGGGCGCCTGCAAGGGTGGCTTCAACCAGCGGTCTGCCTTTCTCGTACTCGGCCTTGGCGAACTCCACAATCAGAATGGCATTCTTTGCCGTCAAACCGATAAGCATGACCAGCCCGATTTGCGAGTACACATCGCTTTCGATCTGTACCATGTAGGCCGGAAAGAACCATCCTGCGATGGTGCGCCGCAGCCACAGGATGGCGAACGCACCGAATATAGCCACGGGAGTACTGAGCAGTACGCTGAACGGCAGCGACCAGCTTTCGTACAGCGCCGCCAGAATCAAGAAGACAAACAGGAGCGAGAACGCGAAAATCACCGATGCCGGCACACCTTGCGCCGCCACTTTTTCCTGAAAAGACATTCCCTGGTAGTCGTAGCCCATTTCTGCTGGCATAGTCTGAGCGAAAGTTTCTTCGAGCGCCTTCATCGCCTGCGCGGAGCTGTAGCCGGGGGCAGGGTTGCCAAAGATTTGCGCGCCGCGATATTCGTTGAAGCGCAGGGTGAACTCGGGGCCGAAAGACGGAACAATCCTCGTGAGGGCAGAGAGGGGCACGTTGTCGCCATTGCTGTTCCGTACGTAGAACCGCCCCACGTTTTCGGCTCTCGTGCGGTAGTCGCCTTCGGCCTCGACGTACACCTGCCACTGGCGGCCGAAACGGTTGAAGTAGTTCACAAAATATCCGCCCATAAAAACTTGAATGGTTCTGTAGAGGTCACTGATGGAAACGCCTTGCTTAAGTACTTTGTCGCGATCGACTTGGACGAATTGCTGCGGGACGCTGGGAAGGAGCGTGGTGGCCGCAAGACCTATCTCGGGACGCTTATGAAGCGCGGCCAGGTATGTATTCAAATTATTGGCGAGGAACTGGACGTCTTTTCCCGAGCGATCCTCCAGCACGAAGGTAAATCCGCCGGCGTTACCGACTCCCGGGATCGAGGGCGGGGAGAAATCGAAAGCTATTCCGACCGGGAGCTGGCTTAACTCTTGGTTGAGATGCGCTTCAATCTCCCGGTACTGTTCCTCTCTCTTTTTGCGGTCATCCCAAGGTTTTAATGTGACAAAGAAAAAGGCATTGTAACTGGTTCGGACGAAGCTGAGCAGGCTGAAACCGATGACACTGGTGGTGTACTCCACACCCGGTGTTTTTGCAAGCACCTGTTCGATTTTCTTTACGGCCTCGTCCGTCCGCTGTAGTGAGGCAGCGTCTGGAAGTTGGAGGTTGATGAAGAAATAGCCCTGATCTTCATCCGGCAGGAAACTCGAGGGTACCCGGCTATTGAAGAAACCGGCGGCTGCGAGGAACACGGCCAACATCACGAGCGCAACAGCGGCCTTGCGAATCAAGGCGCCGGAGAGGCGAACGTAGCCGTCGGTGGCGCGCTCGAAAACACGGTTGAAGCCATCGAAAAACCTCCGCAGCAGGCCTTTGCTCTCCTGTCTTGGCCGGAGCAAGAGGGCGGCCAGCGCGGGGCTGAGAGTGAGGGCGTTGAACGCCGAGAGGATCACGGATACCGCAATGGTCACGGCAAACTGCTGATAAAGGCGCCCCGTAATTCCTGGGATAAAGGCCGTCGGTATAAACACGGCTGAGAGCACCAGGGCGATACCGACGACCGGGCCGGAGATCTCTTCCATGGCGCGCAGGGCCGCCTCCTTGGGCGCCAGCCCCTCCTCGATGTGACGTTCGACTGCTTCCACGACAACGATGGCGTCGTCCACGACCAGGCCGACGGCAAGCACGAGCCCAAGAAGCGAAAGAGTATTGATGGAAAAGCCGAAAAGCGGGAAGAACAGAAACGTGCCCACCAACGCAACCGGCACGGCAACCATCGGAATCAAGGTCGCGCGCCAGCCTTGCAGAAAGATGTAGACCACGATGATCACCAGCACGATGGCGATCAACAGGGTTATGACGATCTCCTTCATTCCCGCAGTGACCGCCTTAGTCGTATCAAGCGCCACTACGTAATCCACGTCTTGCGGGAAGCGCTTCTTGATCTCGGTCATCAACTTGTTCACGCCCGCAGCCGCATTAACAGCATTGGAGCCGGGCAACTGGTAAACCGCAACGATTGAAGAGGGTTTCCCGTTCAAACGGCTGAGAGTGCTGTAATCCTGAGCACCCAGTTCCACGCGAGCTACGTCTCTAACGCGCACAATACCGCCGTCCGAGGTCTCGCGGAGAACGACCTGCCCGAAGTCCTCAGGCGAAAGCAATCGACCCTGGGCGCGGACCGCGTAGGTATATTCCTGGCCCTTCGGCACGGGCTCGCCGCCCACTTGGCCCGCAGGGTTCACGGTGTTCTGCGCCTGAATGGTGCTAATGATGTCAGTAGCAGTAATTCCCAGCTTGGCTAGTTGATCGGGCTTGACCCAGAGGCGCATGGCGTACTCGCCGGCCCCGAAAATCTGTACGTTGCCAATTCCCGGCGCGCGTGTGATCTGGTCGTGAAGATTGATGTAGGCGTAGTTGGCCAGAAACTGCGCGTCGTAGGTGCCGTGCGGCGAATACAAGCTGATTAACATCAGTGGCGATGTGACGGACTTTTGAACGGTAACTCCGTAGTTCGTCACGTCGGCGGGAAGCTGCGAGGCCGCTTGTGTTTCGCGCATCTGGGCGAGAATCAGATCCGTGTTCGGGTCTGTCTTTACGTCGAAGTCGATGATCATCGTCGTTTGCCCGTTGGCCGTGGCATTCAACGAATACATATAGTTCATGTTATCCACGCCACTCATCTGCTGTTCGATGGGGGTGGCCACGGACTGCTCAAGGGTCTCCGCGTCTGCGCCGACGTAGGTCGCTTGTATCTGCACTTCCGGCGGCGCGATGTTTGGAAACTGGGCGACCGGCAGGCTGGTGATGGTGACCGCGCCGATGATGACCGTAAGAATTGCAATCACCATCGCCACGATGGGACGATTGATGAAGAACTTAGACATCTGGCTTATTTCCCCTTCATCTCTGCCGCGCTTGCGGCATATGGCTTGGGATTGACCTGCGCTCCTGGACGGACTTTCTGCACGCCCTCGGCGACCACGCGTTCACCGGGCTTCAGCCCGTTTTCGATAATCCACATGCTGCCGACGCGCTCTGCAACCCTTACGGTCACGATGCTTACCTTGTTGTCGCCGTCTACTACCGCGACCTGGTAATTGCCCTGAAGTTCGGAAACTGCGCGCTGGGGAACGAGCAATGCGCTCTGTCTGATGGTGGTCGCGGCACGAATCCGGGCATATTGTCCGGGGCGCAGAATATTTCCAGGATTGTCAAAAAGTCCGGCGATGCGGATTGCACCGGTATTCTGATTCACCGCCCGATCTGCGAAGGAGAACTTTCCCTTTTTGGCATAGGTCGTGCCGTCGGCTAGGATTAGCTCAAAGGGCATGTGCTCCTCCTGGCTTTGCCGAGTGGCTTCCGTCGGGTACAGCCTATTGAAGGCTAGGTATTCCTGCTCGCTAACCGTGAAAAAAACCTTGATGGGATTAACCGTCGAAACGGTGGTTATAGCTGCGCTGCTCGTATTGACAAGGGCACCGACCTGAAGCTGAGCCTGCCCAGCAATGCCGTCGATCGGCGCAATGAGCCGAGTAAAATCCAGGTTGATTTGAGCGGTCTTCACTGCCGCTTCTGCCGCCTGAATCGCCGCTTTGGAGTTCAGCACAGTAGCCTTCGCCGCTACGTTCGTTTGGACAGCATTGTCAAGATCTTGCTGGGAGGCAGCCTGCTCCTCCGCCAGCGGCGCATACTTGTTCACGTTGAGTTGGGCTTGGAGTTGGGTGGCTTCCGCATTGGCGAGTTGCGCTTGAGCTTGTGCTAACTGGGCCTTGGCCTGATCGAGAGCGGCCTCAAAGGGACGCGGATCGATCTGAAAAAGCAGCTGGCCCTTTTTGACGAGGGAGCCTTCCACGTAGGCTTGCTTGAGAAGGTAGCCGGTCACCTGAGCCTTGACATCCGCATTCACCAGTCCATCCAGCGTGCCGATCCATTCCCCGTAAATCGGAATGTCCTTCTGCTCAACCTGAGCCACCTCCACGTCAACGGCGCCTGGCTTCCCAGCCTGCGCATTCTTTTCTCCGCACCCAATACAGAACAGCGAAACGCCTAATACGAGCAGTGCCGCCAAAAGGGTGCCAGGCATTGGGTGCTGGAAGTGTGCCGATGTCATGCGGGAAGCCATGGCGAGCCTCTCTGTGTAGAGCTGGTCTTAAAGCCCTTTTCAGACCGTTTAGAATCAACAAATTAAACTGGTCAAAAAAAGGGTTTTGAAATTGCTTTTACCTAATTCTCTTTCAAGTGCGCCTCTTGTGGTGCACGCGCCCTGCCCTTTTACAAGGAGGTCTAAGAGCCGACGTAAAACACTGATAACGAGGAGCATACAAGTAAGGAGGAGGGCTGACCCACCCCGTAGAGTGCGGGTGTGCATGTCAGCATTTTGACAGGGTGTCAGTCGCTTGGACCCTCGGGAGTAGCGCCGCTCTGCTACTCCTAAGACAAGGAAGGTTCGAGCAATGTTTGCTGGGTCGGATTGCTGGCATTCCCGCTGCGGCACGGAATTGTAGTTTCAAATTGAACCATTTCTCCGCTTTCGTTCCATCACGGGTATTCTGCCCCTGAGTAGAGCCAAAGGCCCTTAGTCGAACTCGATTCTTATCAATCACCTAGCCTAATGGACGCATTTGAACGTGGACACCCGCGTGCCCTTGTTCTCCAGGGGATTCTCGTGTTTCGCCTTCAGTACAAGAATCGAAATCTGCCCACCGCTCTGGGGCTGCGTTCCTCGGCCATGTTGCGCCTGGTCGCGGCACTGTCTCTCCTATTGGCACCACTGCCCCTTCCGGCGCAAAACTCCACCGCCCCAGAATATCTTGCAAAGGCTAATTATCTGGCGAATTTTCCCAGCTTTGTGGAGTGGCCTCCCGAGGCATTGCCGTCTGGAAAAGCACCGTTTCTGATTTGCGTTTTCGGGGAGTTTGCCTTTGGTACTTCCCTGGCGGAAATGACCCGGGGCACGACGGTCCATGATCGCCGTCTTGAAATTCGCTGGATACACAAGCCGGAGGAATTGTCCTCGTGCCAGATTCTGTTCGTCAGCCGCTCGGAGCAGAAGAGATACAACCAGGCCTTGAACGTCGTGCGCGGACGGATGGTACTCACGGTGGGGGAAACACCGGAATTCCTCGCCGCAGGCGGGATCTTGAGCTTCTCCAGTCAGCAGGGAACGATTCAATTTGACGTGAATCTGGAGGCCGCGAACAAAGCGCAACTGAAAATCAGCTCGCGGCTACTTGCCCTGGCACGCCGTGTCGTGAATCACGCGGAGGCCGCAAAGAGCTGACATGCCACTCCGCCCGATTCGCGATCTTTCTTTGCGTCAGCGTTTGCCACTCCTATTCGACCAAGGCATGCCTCCAATGAATGAGTACGAGGCGTTTTGCTTCGTACCGAAATTGACCGGTTGGCGAAGGTGGCCGCTCATCACGAGGAGCAGGGTATGAAGGAAACAGAAAAGCGTTTGCCTAATTTGACCTTCGATCACGCTGAGCTGCTTGCGCGTGTGGACAATGACCGCGAACTCTTGCATGACCTCCTGGCCATCTTCAAGCACGAATTTCCCCAGCTTCTCAAAGCCTTGCGCCAAGCTGTGGAATCCGGGGATGGAAAGCTTGTCGCTGTTGCCGCCCACACCTTAAAAGGAATGCTCTTGAACCTGGCCGCCGGCCAGGCCGCAGCCGCAGTTGACCGTTTGGAGCAGTTGGGACGCAGTGGCGAGACGGCGGGGTTTCAAGACGCCCTTGCAGCCTTCGAGAGAGACGCCACGAGTCTATTGCCACAGCTCGACGCCTGCATGGCAGAGGTGCACTGATGAGGATTCTGATTGCCGATGACGAAGTCATGTCGCGGCGGCTGCTCCAGAAAACCTTGGAGCGCGCGGGCTACGAAGTCACTGCTGTAGAGAACGGCCGCCTGGCGGCGGACCAGTTGTGCCCGGCAGATGGACCAAGGCTTGCTCTGCTGGACTGGGTGATGCCCGAGCTGGATGGCCCCGGCGTTTGCCGCGAAGTCCGCAAAAGGACCGAGCAATCGTATGTCTACATGGTGTTGCTCACCTCCAAAGAGTCGAAACAAGATGTCGTCGCGGGACTCGAATCCGGGGCCGATGATTACCTGACCAAACCTTTTGACCCCGAAGAGTTGAAAGCGCGCCTGCGCACCGGCCTGCGCATTCTCGATCTCGAAGACCGTCTGGTCGAGGCGCGCGAGAAGATGCGATTCCAGGCCACTCATGACGGGCTGACGACTCTCTGGAATAGCGGCGTAATTGTGGATCTGCTGGGGCGCGAACTTGCCCGTTCCTGGCGCGAGCATGTCTCCACCTCAATTCTGATGTGCGATCTGGATCACTTCAAGAGTGTGAACGATACCTTTGGCCACCTCGCCGGTGATGAGGTCTTGAAGGAAACAGCGAAGCGGCTGCTCGCTTCCGTGCGATCGTATGATTTCGTTGGCCGCTACGGCGGTGAGGAGTTCCTGGTGGTCCTGAACAATTGCAATCCGGCCTACGCACTTGCCCGCGCGGAGGAGATTCGCAAAGCCATCGCCCAAAAGCCGGTGCCATCATCCAGCGGTCCGGTTCCCATAACGATGAGCCTCGGGTTATTGATGAGCCAGGAGTGGGGCTACCGGCCCGTGGAAGAACTTCTTCAGCAGGCCGACGCGGCGCTCTACGCGGCCAAGGCTGCCGGACGCAACTGCGTCAGAGTCGCAAGTCCGAAAATCTCCTCTGCCGATTCGGATTCGCAACCCCAAGAGCACATCCGGCTGCGGCGCTGATCGTCACGCAGCGCCCGCTCCCGGAAAATTTTCCTGCTTCGCAAAATCTAAATGACCTTCGCACCTGATTTCGCTTGTACCATCATTTGCCGCATCGCCGCCGTGGATCCGGGCGCACGCTTCTCTCGCCAGGCTTCCAGCCGCTTGCACGTTTCTTCGATGTTCTGGAAGAGATGCGGATTCTTGAAAGCGGCCCGCCACGTGGGAACGATCGATCGCATGCGGTCCCACACCACCCAAATCTCGCCGTTGCTTTCGAAAAATAATTCGTCGTTGATCATCCCGCGGTTGACGACGCTGGCCACCATGTCCCAGTAGCTGATCACCATGCGGATGTAGGTGTTCTCCTCGCCGCCCTGCGGATACCTCTGCATCATCTCTTCCGGAGATGCCGGATGAAAGTTTTCGACGAACCAGGCGCGCGCGTGACGTAGGCGCTCTTCGCGCCTCAAGTCATACAAGCGCAGCATCAGGTTCACCTCGTCGTAGCTAATCTGGGCCATTGCCGATCCTCCCTGCTCTAACTCGCCGCGTCTGCCTGGCCTGCTTCCTGCGAAGAATGAGCAACGCCTGCCAGCTCGATGCGGTGCACGCTCGATGTAGGTATACCCTGCTTTTGAAATTCGACTTGGATGCGCCGCCGCAGCTCGCGCGCGACTTCATCCTGCCGTGTCGGCGCGGTCCGCACCTGCAATCGTATCGTCGATGAACTGCGGTCGAAGCCCTGCACCCCAAGAATCCGCGGCCCGTCCACCAGCGCTTGTGACCAGGCTGGATCGCCCCGCAAACCGGCCGCGGCGGTCTCCAACGCCTGCATTGTCTTTTCGATCGGGCTTTCCGGTGCCAGCGAGACGTCCACAAACGCCTGCGACCAGTCGCGGCTGAGGTTGCTGACCGTACGGATCTCGCCATTCGCGATGGTCACCAGCGCGCCCCGCGCATCGCGGATTACCGTGCGCCGCAGAGTCATGTGTTCCACCCGGCCGATATAGTCGGCGAATTGAATAGTGTCGCCAACGTTGTATTGGTCTTCGAGCACGATATAGAAGCCCGTGATCACATCTCGAACGAGCGTCTGCGCTCCGAACCCGATGGCGAGGCTGGCGAGCCCCGCAAGAGTTACCGCCGCCGTGATGTCGATATTGAATTCGCGCACGGCGGTCAGCAGAGCCACTACCCAGACAATCCTGCTCCCTGCGCCATAAAGAACTCCCGCCAGCGTGCGCGTCTGCTGCTCGCGGAGCTGCGCTGGTCGGCCAGGAGCCGATGCCTGCTTGATGACCAGATTGGTTACCGCGCGGAGCAGCCGGTTCACCACCAGCGCGATGACGAAAATCCCAATAAGGCGAAGTGCGTGCGGAAGCGCCAAATCCAGCCAGTGATTTAAGGAACTAGGCATGATTTTGATGAGAGGGGGAGTATAACATTGGAAGAGGTTCGAGGAAGTGTCGTCCCGTGCGGCGGGGGATCGCGCGGGCCCAAGGGGGTTTTTCTGGCCATGGAATCGAGACGCAAATTTCTAACGACCATACTTGCAGCAGGCGTACCTGCCGGGATCCTCACACTCACACCCGGCGCGCAGGCTCTCGCCCAACTCCCGCAAAACCCCCAACAACAGAAGGAAGACGATCCGCATGCGTCCAAGCTCGATCCCAAAGTGACCAAACTGATCCTGGAAGCGAATCAAAAGGAAATTAAGAAAAATATCGAGAAGCTCTACGATCTGGCCAGTGAACTGAAAGCCGAAGTGGAAAAGACGGATTCGGTCCTGGTGCTCTCGATCGCCATGCTGCGAAAGACGGATGAAATCGAAAAACTGGCCAAGGAGATCAGGTCCCGTGCGAAAGGATGAACCCGACAGCGAACTTTTCCGCCGGCAATGCGCCCTAGCGCCCACGAATCATACCGGATAGAATACTAATGTTCACGGAAGTTCCCGAGTATTGCGCCCTCAGAAAAATCGAGGAGCGACCGCTGCGCGCCAGTAGCTCAGATGGATAGAGCATTAGCCTCCGGAGCTAAGGGTCGGGGGTTCGAATCCCTCCTGGCGCGCCATAATTTTCCGGGTCCAACCCGGACACATGGGTAACAGAACGTACCGCTACATAGGTAACAACTTCGGGCCGAACGGATTCTCCCCTGCCGCCCTTCTTCTCACCTTCAAATCGCAACGAACATGTCCGGTTAGCGCGCCCATGAGGAAGGCACGCGCATCTTAGCGATATGTAGGAGGAACAATGGCCCGAAGAGTTCCGCGGCATTTTCCGGTCCGTTTGGCTCTCTTGAACTGGCGGCGAGCACGATGGACGGCGTGCTTCATCGCGATAACGATTATTGTTGATCCTGCACAATCTCAGCAAACCAAGCCCGCGGAACCTAATGCCGCAGCCGCCAACAGGGCTGTCCAATCGCAGTTGCCGTTTAGCGATCGACAGGACTTCGAGGACGCGACGCGGGGATTCATCGCGACAACACCCGACCCGGGGAATCCAGATCGCTGGG
>Ga0207086_1129_pt1 | contig 16812 bp, 9 predicted proteins | sample Alteio_BWMinHeat_54_FD_153540 | JGI IMG/M metagenome (GOLD analysis project Ga0207086, IMG submission 153540) | Enriched cells from forest soil in Barre Woods Harvard Forest LTER site, Petersham, Massachusetts, United States -... | ecosystem: Environmental > Terrestrial > Soil > Temperate forest >... | reverse complement strand
TCCTATGGATGGGCTTAGTTGAAACCAATAAGCTTACCGCTCATTCGTGCCAGAGTCCATTTCGTCCCGTTTCTCTGCAGGAACCATTTTCATCAAAGAGACAAGGCAACACCCCGAATAAGAAATGAGGGCCAACCCATCCTTAAAGGTTTGGCCCTCAAGCTCAGAACGTCAGGTTTGTGTGCAAATCTACAATGCGAGGCATCGTCCAGTTCGATCCGACGGGCGCCTCTGATCCAACGCGGACGCTCAGAACCGTACTGTAGCCGACAACTGCAACGTGCGCCCTCCTCCTATACCGTTGATGCCCGTGCCGCTGCCAAGCGTGCTGGTCACTTTTCCAAAGCTTCCGCTTGTGATCGAATTCTGGGGATTGGCGAATTGTGGTGTATTGCTTAGTTGGAAAGCGTCTGCGCGAGCTTCCAGACCGAGACTCTCCCGAATCTTGAAGGTCTTAAACAGAGAAACATTGTCCTGAATATATCCAGGGCCGGTGAACTGGTTGCGACCGGTATTTCCCAGTACGGTTCCGTAGGCTATCGGGCAAGGCGCAGGCGCAGCCGGGCATCCCGCGGGCTGGCCGAAGGCTGTGGGATCAAACCAAGACTGGTTCGCTCCAATGCCGTGCATTACCTTATATTGTCCGGTCAGGTTTGCGGTCTGTTGTTGGCCGGGCGTGTTGATGGTGCCGCCATTCGCGGTTACGGTGAAGGGCAAGCCGGAGACAACGGAAATGATGCCCGACATCTTCCATCCACCAAGGATGTTCGAGACGACGCCGTTTTGCAGCCAGCGCTTCCCTGGGCCGAAGGGCAGTTCATAGGTGAAGCTTTGCTCGTAGTTGAGCGTCCGGTCGTAGTCGTTGCGAGCGTAGTTGCGGCGCTGATCGAGCCAGAAAGTCAGGCCGCCATCGTCGCCGCTCTGGTATCCCAATCCCTTTGCGTAAGTGAAGGCAGTGGTCGAGAGAAGACCATTCGAAAACCGCCGGTTCAACTTGGTTTGCAACGATTGATAGTTGGAAGAGAAGCCTAGGAAAAAGACATTCGTCGTCGCAGTTCGCCCGAAGGCAACCGCCAGAGGCTCACCTTTGTTTCCTACACCCAATGCCGGAGGCAGGTTGATGTTCTGCGCTGTGCCTATATCTACGCCATGGTTGGCGACATAGCCAAGCTCCAGGGTGAACTGTGCGGGCAACGACTGCTGAACCACCAAGTTCCAGGACTCGACATAAGGGTTCTTGTAGTTCTTCGGAATTATGGTGTAGGTCTGACCCAGCAGTTGTGGCGTGTTAGCGGGAATGATTCCGTTCGCAGGAATGGGGACCGGTACGGGAGCCGGAAAACCCGCCTGAAAGGTTGCCGTCGATTGTGGATTCGCTGGATCCAGAACGGCGGGAGTAAATCCGTTGCAAGCCAGGCAGGACGTATAGCTGTTGTTCGCCCTCACGGGGAAGTTATACGCATAGGTATTGTCCTCGAAGGGCGTATAGCTAATGCCGAATCCGCCGCGAATCACAGTTTTCTCGGTTAAGCGGTAGGCGAAGCCTGTGCGGGGAGCGAAGTAGTGGTATCGGGTTTGCAGCCCCAGGTTAGACGGATTTCCGCCCACACCGGCAATCACCAGCGAATTTGTCGTGGGATCGTAGTTGGAAAATCCTCCGGCGTTCTTGGGAACAGCCGGCGGATAGAGCTCCCAGCGCAATCCAAGATCAAGGGTCAATTTGGGAGTGACCTGCCACTTATCTCCCGCGAAAGCAAAGAACCACCATTGACGGTAGGCAGGAAAGAAGGTGTTCACATCCCGCCCGACGCCGCTCGGAACGTCGAGCAAGAAGCTGGCCAAGTCATTGGCAAAGTTGGTTCCACAAGCAGCCGTGCCCCCAGCGCAGTTCTTGTCTGGTGTTGCGGTTTGGTTTGCGCCGAAGGTAATCACTCCCCGCGGGCTGAATGTCTGGTCCTGAAGCAAGTCGTCCCGAATGCGTCGAATGTCCACACCAAACTTGAAGGTGTGATTTCCGATGATCTTGGTCCAATGGTTGGCAAAGTCGATATTGGCTTCTCCCCGGACCCAAGGCAACGAGGCGGAGTAGCCGATGAGCGGAGTGCTGAAAGTGTCGTTAATGGCAATTCCTACCTGGCCGCTCGTGAATGGACTGATGTTGACGCCGGGAATGCCAATGGCAGTCGCATCATCGGAGCCAAAATCGCTGGGGTTGGCCGTGTTGCGGTAGTGGGCGACGCCGAGGCGAGCTTCCATGAGGAGCGTCGAGGAAAATGCCCGATCGTAATTCAAGCCTGTACTGAAAGAGTTGTTCTTCCCAATACCTTCAAAATTTCCCTGAGCGGGACCTCCACCTTTCAGCCCGAAGATCGGTGCTTGAAACGTATTAACCTTCTGATCGCTGAAGCGTGCGCTGAGATGGTCCTTCGCCGAAAGCTGCCAATCGACTTTGCCATCGTAGGTGTCGGCTGCTTTTTGGAACGGAAGCGCCGCAGCGTAGTTATTTGACGGCGCTCCAGCGCTGCCTAAGTTCTGGTTGGGAGCAGGCAACAGATTCAAAAGCGCCAGCGACACTTTGTTTACGCGGTTAAGGGGAATCAGATTGCCCGCAAATGGAGTCCTCCCGGCGCCGGTAGTGGCGTTGCCGGTCGCGGGATCGTAAATCTGTCCCTGGCCATTGGCCTTCAATCCAGCGCTTAGGTCAATAAAACCATTCGCATTCGGCGTGTAGAACTGCGGAAACGGAATGGTGGTTAAGTTGGAGTTAGCCTCATGGTCCGCAGTATGGAAGTAATCTCCGTAAAAGAAAAGTTTATCCTTCTTTATGGGACCGCCAAAACTGCCGCCGAAGTAGTTGTAGGCCACATGGCCGAGGACGGGGTTGAAGTAGGAGCGCGCATTGAAGGCGCTGTTTTGCAGGTATTCCATCGCTGCGCCGTGAAACGTGTTCGAGCCGGACTTTAAGATGGCATTGGTTACGGCGCCAATCGCACGGCCGAGCTCGGCATCATAGTCGTTAGTGGAAACGTCAACCGTCTGGATCGCCTCGGCAGGCGGAACCAGAATCTGCAACAAACCCGTCCGTTCGTCGTCGTCGATTCCTTCGATCTGATAACTGTTGCCCTGGCGTGGCTGGCCATTGACTTCTGTTTGCAAGGTGCTTTGCGCATTGAAAAATTGCGAGTGCTGAAATGTAGCCGGTGACGTGCCCGGTACCAGATTCAGCAGGGACTGGAAGTTGCGATTGACCGACAGCGGCATGTCCGCAACCTGCTGCGCCTCAAGCTTGGTGCTTATGTCGGCGCGATCGGTTTGCAGCAGTGGCGGTACATCCGTGACGGTGATCACCTCGCTAGCACTTCCAGGCTGTAACGGCAGATCGACACGCGTTGTGTTGTCCACAAGCACATCCGCTGCGCGCGTTTCTTTCTTAAATCCGCTCGATTCAACCGTCACCGTGTAATGACCAGGCGAGAGGTCGGGAAACGTGTAGTTGCCGCTGCTATTGGTGGTTGTAGTCCGGCTGATACCGGTTCCAGTTTCCCGAATGATGACGGTCGCGCCGCCGATTACGGCTCCGGAAGAATCGGTAATCGTTCCCAGCACAGTGCCGTTCACCGCTTGCGCGTGTGCCGGAATGGGAATTAAGGCGAGATGAACCGCTGCGATTGCTAGTACGCACGCTGTGAAAACCAGACCTGTACGGGCTCTATTGCTCGTGAGCATTTGCTCCTCCTCGGCCGTTGTGTACAGCGAAACGGGGTGGCTTATTGGTTCTGCATGTTTCACCTTTTGTATGGCAACTGTCAAGAAAACTTGAAGAAATGACTCATTTGGCGAATACGCTTCTAGGGAAGAAATAGCCGATGCAAGCTGCCAACCGAAACGTTTCGGCCGCTCAAGCGGCCAAAATCCTCTATGCGTTCATCGTGCCAATTGCCACGACGAAGTAGGTTGCGGGCGTCGCCCCGACATTCTTGATGCCGTGCAGGTCATTCGATGCAGCCAGCCCGGCCGATCCGGCGGTCAGTTGATGAGCCTGGCCGTTGAGGTTCAGTTCCACTGTGCCTTCGCGGATGAGCCAAAACTCGCTGTGGGCATGCTTGTGGGGCGCATGGGGCGCTGCGCCGGGAGCCAGCGTGGTTTCGTGGATTTCAACGTGTTCGCCGGTCGGAGTCTTGCCATCGACGATCTTGCGCGTGGTTGTACCACCATTGGTTTTGACCGGCAGATCGGCGAAAGGGAACTCGGCGGAAGTAAGTGTTTGGTCGGCCGCGCTGCTGTATCCGGCAAGAGCCAGGAAGGGCAAAAGAGAGCAAATCTCACGACGATTCATCGGTGTTCACGCCTCCATGCCGAAATTCGAAGACGGCGATATAGTAACCGAGCGCGTGCTTGGCCAGATGCAATTTGCATGGTTTCAGTACGTGCAACCGACCTCACAATCTTCGAATAGCTGCAATTTGAAATCGAGAAAATGTAAATACATCCGCGGCGATCAGCCTCCGCGATGGAGAACTTATCCATAAACATGAGATCGCAATGCTTTCTCGTGTTGATCTGGCTTGGAGAACTACTGAACTCAGCTAGGGGCCAGACGGCAAGGATGCATCCTTTGAGCGCAGCGCGAACTCTGGAAGGTCTTTGCGTGGATTGGCTTGTGAGGCGTCGTTAATTGCTTTGAAACTGTTGGCAACTGCTTGACGATGTTGTGAAGCGAACGGAATCGGACCAGAATGCAGCTTAACGGATACCTGCTCAAAAGCACGATCGTGGCGGCGCTTGGCGGGCTGTTGTTCGGCTTTGACACCGCTGTCATCTCCGGCACGACTAGAGCGCTGACTGATCAGTACGGCCTCTCTGCTGAATCACTGGGAATCACGGTTGCCAGCGCGTTGGTTGGGACCCTGGTCGGCGCTGCCCTGGCCGCATTTCCCGGAGACCGATATGGACGTCGCGACAGTCTGCGAGTGATGGCCGTGCTCTATCTCATTTCGGCACTGGGCTGCGCGTTTGCCTGGAATTGGCCGGCGCTAGTCTTGTTTCGCTTCATCGGTGGTCTCGGCATCGGCGGATCGTCGGTTCTGGGGCCGATGTACATCGCCGAAATTTCGCCGGCGGACTGGCGAGGCCGGCTGGTTGGGTTCTTCCAATTCAACATCGTCTTTGGCATCCTGCTCGCCTACCTGTCGAACTATCTGCTCGGACTGGCGGGGTTAGGCGCGACGGAATGGCGATGGGAGCTTGGAGTGTCGGCTATTCCTGCATTCCTATTCTTTCTGATGCTGTTCGGAATCCCTCGCAGTCCGCGGTGGCTCGCCGAAGTCGGACGCGTCGATGAAGCTCGCACGGTGCTCCGGCTCATCGGCGAAAAAGATTATGAACAACGTCTGCGGGAGATCGTGGACTCCATTGCAGAATCGAAGACCGGCGGCAAAGAAGCCCTCGTTCAGAGGCGATATGCTTTCCCAGTCTTTCTCGCCATTTCGATCGGGGCCTTCAACCAACTGGCAGGCATCAATGCGATTCTTTATTACCTGAACGACATCTTTCGGAGCGCCGGCTTCGGAAAAGTCTCTGGCAATTTGCAGGCGGTTGCCATTGGAGCCACGAATCTGGTCTTCACCATGGTTGCCATGTCCGTCATCGACAAGGTGGGCCGCAAGACCCTGCTACTGATCGGATCTGTGGGGACTGCGGTCTGCCTTGCCGGAGTAGCGACAATCTTCGCTTTCGATCAGCACCAGAACCTGTTGGTGTGGCTGCTCGTCGGCTACATCGCTTTCTTCGCGGCGTCGCAGGGAGCGGTGATCTGGGTGTATATCAGCGAAGTGTTCCCCAACGTGGTGCGCGCAAAAGGTCAGAGTCTGGGCAGTTTTACCCATTGGGTGATGAACGCTCTCATCTCTGGCATTTTTCCGCTAGTGGCGGCGCGTTCGGGCGCGTATCCGTTCGCGTTTTTCTGCGCGATGATGATTGTGCAGTTCTTCGTCGTGCTCTTGATTTATCCCGAGACCAAAGGAATCACGCTCGAAGAAATGCAGAAGCGGCTGGGGGGCGCGCGCGCGGCTGCACACCATTGACTTCCGGTGTTCGGAATTGGAAGGGTTTCAGTGCGTTACTGAAATCTTGATGCGCGAGGCTCCTATGTATTTGTCGGCCCCGCCGTAGTAAATCCACCACTGCTTACCGTCTTGCACCAAGCCTTCCGTGAAGATTACGTTCGGTACCTGCCCAACTCGTTGCCAGTCAGTCTCGGGCCGCAGAAAAGGTTGATCAGAGCGCGCCAGCAGCTTGCGCGGATCCTTCTTGTCGAACAATGCCCATGCTGTGGTGTAGACGAGAGCGTCGTCAGCTCCGTTATAGATGAGGAGAACGCCGGCATCGGTGATGATGGGCGGTGGTCCAGGTTCCATTACTCTGGAATCGAACGCTCCCGGCCGGCGCGGCAACACCGGTTCTTTGGTGGCGTCGGTCCAGTGTAGAAGGTCCTCAGACGACGCCAACCCCATATAGTCCCGCTTGTCCGGGGCCGTCCCCAGATAGTACATCCACCATTTGTTGTTGATCTTTCGCGGAATGATTGCGCCCGACTTCGTCCAGCCGGCGTTCCAGTTGCCCTTGTAGGCGGGAAGCAGAATTCCCTTGCGTTCCCAGTGGAGCAAGTCATTTGAAGTCGCCAGGCAAAGTTGCGCGTCGCGCTTGTTGTACCCGGTGTAAGTCATGTAAAAGGTGTCGGCAATCTTCAGTAGGCGGGGATCCTCAACACCACCATCCTCTTCATAGTCGGCTTCCGGGATTAAAACGGGCTGATCACGAACCGTGAAATGAACTCCGTCCCTGCTGGAGGCATAGCCGATGCGCGAGGTGCCGGCTGTGTCCTGTTCGCGATAGAGCAAAACGGTCTTGCCGTCGAGCCGGATGGCAGCCGGATTGAAGGCCCCGGCCGAGGCAGGGCCGGAGGACGAGGGAGAGATGAGCGGCGTAGGGCTGCTCGATTCGACATCGATTTGAACCAGTGCGCCCTTTACGCCGCCAGATATCTGCGCGGCGCTCGCGAGGATCAATACCAGGACTAAAAGTGCGATCTTCAGCATGGTTGGTTTCCGCCTGCTGGAACCAGTGGATTGAGGGCGGGCCGTCACCCTACCAAAACATCTATTCCTTTATTCCTTGGTTGGCGGTGTCGGCTCTTTCGTGGATTGCAGCTCCTCCGCGCGCTTCAGCTCGCGTTCGGCGTCGGCCGTGCGCCCCAGACCACGATAGGCTTCGCCAATTAAATGATGAGAGATGTAGTTCTCCGGGTCCATTCGCAACGCTCTCTGCAAGTAGTTAGCCGCGGAAACAAAGTCCTTTTTCTTGATCAGAACCTTGCCCATCAAGATGTAGGGACCGGTAGCAGTGGAGTCCAGCAAGATCGCTCGCTGCAGGGCGCGTTGTGCATCGTCATACCTGCCGAGTCGCGAATAGCAATCGCCCAGCCGGTCATACGTCCCCGCGTATCCTGGATTGAGCTTCTGCTCCAGTTCGAGTTCCTCAATCGCCTTCGGCACATTGGACTTGTAGAGATAGAACTCGCCCAGCAGATAGTGCACCAGAGGCAGTGTGGGGTCGATAGCGGCCGCCTTCAGTGCGTTCTGCTCGGCGATGGGGTCATATCCCTGACGAAGCAACATGCGAGCGAGAAACAAATGTGCAGAAGCAGAATCCGGAGGGACTCCATATATCTGCGCGAACGATCTCCGCGCTTCGTCGTAGTTTTGGGTTTGTACCAAGCAGAGCCCGAGCACATAGTTTGCGTCGACATTCGCGGATCCAATCCAGGACTGCACTTGCCTGAGAAAAATGATCGCCTCGGCTGGCCGACCGAGTTGATACAAGCTTAAGCCGCGCAACTGAGTCGCCTCTCGATCTTCCGGATTTTCCTCAATCGCTTTAGCAAACGCCCGCTCTGCTCGGGTGAAATCTCCTTTGCGGTAGTAGGCGACACCGAATTCGTGTTCAAGCCCTTTCATCTCCGGATATTTCTGTCGCAACTCGCCGAGTTTCCGAAGAGCTTCGTCGGGCTTATTTTCCTCAATCAGGCGCCTGGCCTCGTCAAGTGGGCTTGGCGAAGCAATCTGAGAGCCTGCCTCCCGAGCCGGAGCCGACAATGCAATCTGCCGGGCAAGACTCATGCCACTCATGCCAGAGCCGCAAAGGAGGAGCAGATAGGTAAGACATCGAGGGAAGAAAGGAGCTTTGCTCATTGGCCAATCACAATCCAGGACTCCATAAAAAACCGGGGAGCGGAATCCGCTCCCCGGTTGATAACGCTTGCGCGCCGCAGCTTAGAACTGGAAGCGCACGCCCAACTGAATGTTGCGCATTTGGGCAATATTTCCCTGAATATCAGTAATCGTGCCGGAACCAGCACAATCGATACAAGAATTGGGCGTGGCCAGCTGTGGATGGTTGAAGAGGTTGAACACCTCCGCGCGAAACTGACCATTGACTCGCTCCGTAATGTCGAAGTTCTTAGCGATTGCAAAATCAGTATTCGCATACCGAGGGCCGTAGAGCGAGTTGCGACTGCCGAACGTGTCCTGGGCAGGACGAGTAAATCCATTACCGGAAGCTCCATTGGTGGTGAATGCCGCCACGGGCGTAAAGAACTGCCGGAAGGGCGATCCGCCCGAAGGTGTTTGCAGTCCACCTACATTCACGTTCGTGCTCCCGGTATGAGCCGCCCAGCACGGACCGGCGTCGATATCCGAACCGCACTCGTTGTAGCTGACACTGAATGGCAAGCCGCTGCTCCAAGTGAGATTTCCGCTCATTTGGAACCCACCCACCACGTAGTTAGCCCATTTGGGAAGGTTTGCCGCGTAAGTTCTGCCGTGTCCAAAGGGTAGATCGTACACGCTTGACAACACAAACACGTGCTTGCGGTTGAAGTCCACCAGCCCATGGTGCGGTTGGATAGCAAAGTAGTCCTGGTCGAAGTTGAGAGCTTTAGACCAAGTGTAGTGAGCTTGTAACTGCAGGCCATGGGTGAAGCGTTTTTCAATTCTCGTCTGCAGCCCGTTGTAGGTGCTGCTCGATGCATTCGCAAAGTAAGTGATGTCCTGAGTCCAACCGTATTTGCCGAAGAAGGCCCTCCGTTGGTTCTTAGGTACGTTGCAGTTGGTCGTTAGTACGGCCGAGCAGGCTGCGAGCTGAGGGTGGAATCCCACGACCGAGGGCTCATTCGGGTTAATGTCCGGATTATTGCCGGCGAACACATGGGTGCCCTTGTTCCCGACATAGGCTATTTCAGCGGTAATGCTGTTACTGAGTTGACGCTGAATGCTGAGATTGTAGGCATCGAGCGTCGGGATCCGAACATGGAACGGACGAGCCCGACCATTGATCCCGTCTGGAAGCGGTAGCAAGCCGTTCGTTGGTACGCTTACAAAGGTTGGCGCCGGCGGGCCCGCTGCCAGCGTGAATACACCCGTGGTGGAACTTGGGGCATTCAGTTGCTGACTTGCCAAGACTGGCAGGTTCTGGGTAACGGTATGGCCGAAGATCGAACCGAACACTCCAATATCAAAACTGCGTCCATAGCCCAGGCGAACAACGGTCTTGTTGTCGAACTGGTACGCAATTCCCAAACGAGGTGCCAGGTTCTTGTAGCTGTTTTCGACGCCCATGTTGAGCGGAACGCCACCGACTCCAGCGACGTGAACATTGCCATCAGCCAGATCGAGCAGACCGCCGTTTCCGGCTTTATTGACAGTTTCGGGGAAATATATCTCCCATCGCAGACCGTAGTTTATTGTAAGTTTCGGAGTGATTCGCCAGGTGTCCTGCCCATAGAAGAACCAACGCTTCTGGCGTTCCGCGGCGCTCGTCGTGGTGCTAACGTAGCGGGCAATTCCAGTCGTTTCACCCAGAAGAAAAGTGGCGAGAGCAGAGCCGCCTGGCTGCGCAATATTAGCTGGATTCGAGGTAAAGCCTTTATCGAAGGAAAGTTCTCCGGTTCGATGGCGATCGCTGGGTACGCGCAGATTCAAGGCGTAGCGTATATCGCCCCCGAACTTGAAAGAGTGGTTGCCTACCGATTTGGTCCAATTATTTACGAATTGAACCTGGTTTTCGCTTTCCAGCAGAGGGCAATTGCACCGGCCCACGTCAAGACCTTCGCCAAATTCGCTGATACCCGCGGCCTTGGCAATGTCGCTGGAACTGTTGCCCGCGAAACTAAGCTGCGAAAATCCGGCGGTGAAAGCGTCGCCCAGATTAATGCCGGGGACACCGGCGTCTTTCATTGGCGTCAACGAGGCGTCATTGGGAAGAACGTTTACGTGGTAGCGGAAGTACCCGAACCGGAAGTCCGTGATCAAGCTGGGACTCAAAACATAATCGAAGCCCGAGGCCAGACTGTGATTCCGCGTCTTCGATTGCCCCGCAAAACCGCCCGGGCCAAATCCATTCCCCCCGGCCACGCCGAATGCGCCAGCACCCGTCAGGCTGAAGTTCTGGAGGCTGTATCTGCCGAACACGTGGAGATTCTGAGTGGTGTTGTAATCGATGCGTGTATCGAACGCGTCACGATTGAAGATTCCAGATCCGCTGGCAACATAATTGTTGACGGTCCCGCCCGTCGTGGGCGCAGGAAGTTGCTTCAACAGAGCGATCCCTTGCGCGGAGATCATGTTGGCTGGAATGGTGTTGTTCGCGAACGGTGTGGTTGTTCCGGGCTGATAAATCTGGTTCTGACCGCCGTTCAGATACTCACTTAAGTTGCAGGCTGCACCGCTCAAGCAGGTACTACGCACCAGGTTGGTGGGCACCGTCTCGAAGAAAGAGTTACCCGTCTTTTCTCGCGTGCCCTGATAGTCGCCAAAAAAGAACAGTTTGTCCTTCAGAATCGGCCCCCCGACGGATGCTCCGAACTGGTTCCAAAGAGTCGCAGGGATCAATCGATGTGTAATCGGGTCCGGCTGAAATTGCGTGAAAGGATCTCTTGCCTGAAAGGCATCGGTGCGGCGGTACTCGAATAGACTGCCGTGCAAACTGTTGCTCCCGGACTTTGTCTGGGCAGTAACGATTCCGGCGATTGCCTTGCCAAATTCGGCGTCGTAGTTCTGGCTTGTGATCTTGGTCTCGGTCAGCGAGTCCAAATTGGGATTGACCACGATGATTCCCAGAATCGGATCTTGATTGTCCGTTCCGTCAAGCTCATAGCCGGTTCCGGCAAACTGCTGGCCGTTCACGAAAATCTGCTGACTTCCTTGCGGGTTCTCCGAACTCGCATGCGACCAGCCCATCTTGGTCGTGCCCGGGCTCAGCAGCAGGAAGTTAGTGAAGTTTCGATTGAATGTCGGAAGCTGTTCGAGCGATCTCTCATTGAAGATTGTTGCCACATCTGCTCGATCAGTCTTCAACTGCGGCGCCTCTCCCGTCACCTGAACAGTCTCGGTCTGCGCGCCAGTCTTCAGGGCAGCATCGAATTTAGTGCCGGTGTCAGCAGAAACTTGGACATTGTCAGACACCGAAGTCTCGAATCCCTGAGATTCGATCCTTACTTGGTACACATCTGGAATAAGGTGAGTGGCACTGTAATTGCCCGAGGCATCAGTTGTAACCCTATCCGTGGTTCCCTTGCGCAGGTCTTTGATCGTGACATTGGCATTGGGAATTACCGCGCCCGACGGATCCGTTACCGTGCCGAAAATCGAGCCGTAAACCGCCTGGCCGAAGCTTGGCATCGGCAGCAAAAGTGAAAGACCCAGTAGCAGGGTCAGAACAGAGAAAAATCTCGCACGATTCATTTTTGACCTCACTGGCTAAAGAGCATCGCGGTTGTCAGCGATCGTTTGAGAATGAGCCCAAACTTCGAGCCCCAGGATTCCACGTCAGCGCTTATTGCCCAGAGCAAAACACACACTGCGGGAACTAGTAGTTTTCGATTAGTTCCTTGTCGCGGGCGGAACTTATTCGAGGTTGCTGAATGAAGTCAAGACTCGGGAGGTTTCGTGAAATGCCTGATACGGTTACGAGACGAAGTTTCTTTTGCTTGCAGCGTTTTTGCAGGCCTGTTACGCTCTGTTACTCACTTGATAAATGTCCAGTAACAGAGTTGTCCTGACGGAAAAAGACCGGTACCTAACACAAATCGAGAAGATCGCCCACAGCAGCGTGCTTCACGGTTCGGAGTCGCTCTGCAAACTCCTGCGCTATCTGGCCCGATATTCTCTTGACCATCCCGGAGTTCATTTCAAGGAATACCAGATTGCAACGGAAGTCTTCGGACGCTCTTCGGACTTCGACCCGCAGATGGATTCGACTGTCCGCGTGCAGGTCGGGCGGCTTCGCCAGAAGCTCCACGAATACTACAGTTCCGACGGTGCTGAAGATTCCATCCTGGTTGACTTGCCGAAGGGCTCCTACGCGCTGGAATTCCACCGTCGCGAGCCGGGAGCCATCCAAAAAGACACAGCCCGCCAGGAAGTGCTTGTTCGCCCTTCAGAAGCCACCCAACGCCACTGGAGCACGGTTGTAGTCGTTCTCTCACTGCTTTTGGTGGTTGCTGTTGCCATCATCATCGCCCAGCGGGTGGCGGGGGGCCGGAATAGCGCAACCGAGGCAGCGGTGAGCGATTCCCCGGCCGCGCTTCGCGTCTTCTGGAAGCCTTTTGCATCAGTTCCGGACGAGCCGTGGGTGATCTTCAGCAATGCCGCGTTCGTGGGTCGTCCTGAAACCGGAATGCGATACCTGGATGCAGCCCGCGACGCGAAGACGAAAACCAAAATCCTCGACCACTACACTGGCGTAGGGGAAGTGCTTGCCATTCACGAACTGGATCGGGCGTTCGCATCACTGCACCGCCAGATTGTCGTAAAGCGTGGCAGCTTGCTCTCGCTCGACGACGTGAAGAATAACAATTTGATCTTTGTCGGAATCGAAAGCGCCAAACCACATGGGAGCGGTGCTTAGGACGGTCGGCGTTTGCACCTGCTTGTTGTCCTGATCGAGGGCGAAGACGAGCGTGTGACTGCTGGGGTCCCAGAAGGCCTGGTTGACTCTCTTTCTCTGCGCTTCGAATTCCTTTGCGACTTGCTCGGCCTCCGGCTGTTTACCCGCCAGTTGCGCAAGCGAAGCAAGCGACTCCAATGCCGCCGCTCCGAGTCCGCTCTGATACGACTCGGTCTCGACCGGCAGCAGTGGACCGCCTTCGATCCAGCCATGTCCTACGCCAAAGTTGCGAGGCAGCCCACTGCTGTCGCAGGTCGAGCTCAAGAACTTGTAAGCGCGCCACACATTATCCCAATGATCGCGGGCAAACGCCACGTCGCCCGACGCTTTCACGTAGTCGTCAATTGCGATAATGAAGAGAGGCGTGGCGTCAGCAGAGGCGAATCCGTAAGCAAAGCCCTTCCACCAATCCACCAGGCTCGCTGTTTGCGAGATCTCGTGCTCGACCTTTCCATCTTCACGCTGAAACTTGGCAATAAACTCGAGCGCGGTTCGCGTTGTGAGGAAATCGCCGATGGAGTCCAAGGCCAGATCGGTCCAGAGCGAGTCCCGACCGAAGTACCAGGCAAATCCCGGACGCGCGGACTCTCCGGAGGATCGATAACCGGCAACAAGACCCGTTCCCAGAAAGGGATTTGTCACCAATCCCTGCATGGTACTGATCCGGGACCAGTCATATGCGGCCTGCAGCTTGGCATCCGGTAAGTCGAGAGCGAGGGTACGCGACAAGTAATCGTCGTAATACTTACGCGCATCAGCAAAGAACTGGCTCGGATGATCGGCCAGCTGCTGGTAAGTCGTGCGCGCCTCGTGGGAACCATTGGTTGCGCCCGCAACAAAGATGTACTGCACCGCCGTTCCTTTGTTGACTGTGCTAAGGCGGAATTTGCTGCGCGCGCTTGTATAGCTGTTGGAAAAGAATTCGGGCTCGGCAGACACGGCTGAAGGGGACCCGATTATCGCTGCGAACTTGCGGCTTTCCTCTCCCAAAGCGAAAGCGCGAAATTCCGCATCCCAACTCATGTAGGTGCCCCCCAACCCGGCGGGCCACATCAGTTGGAAGTCGCGAGTAAATGACGCCTCAATTTCAAGGGGCTCCCAGGTGCTGATTTCGAAACGAACGATTGCACCATTCTCTTCTGGAGGTGCGAGCCATGATTCGTTGACGGTAAAGGAATCGGAAGCGAATGTTAACGTCGGACCCTCGGGACGCATGGTCAACCTGCGCACCAGCGAAGCCGCCGGAATCCTGCGGTTACCTGTAACGAAGGTGATGTCGAAGTCGCGGAAGATTTTTATTGGATATACCCAGGCCTCGAATCGTCCGCTTTCGCTTCCGAAAAGACTTGAATGCTTGCCAACGGCGTCGAGAAATTCCCAGGAACGCGCAGGACGTGAGAGCTCGCGATCACCGATTTCTATGGCATCGCCCGTGCCAGAGCCCGGCTGTGCGTGCGCTGCCGCTACCAGGACAAGCAGGGCAAGAAAGCACGATGGTCGATGGGATCGGCTGCGGCAATTCAACATTGAAGCGTCGAGTCTCCTGAATCGGCACGCTAGGTTTGACTGTTTCCAAAAGCGGCAGAAATCCTAACACGTCCAAAGACATCTCCAGCAGTTGAAGACTCGTGATTTCTCGCAACATCAGCACACTGGAGCGCTCGATTGAAATTCGATTCTCAAGGAGCTTAAAGTAGCGGTAGTTGAATCCGTCTCAATTACACTGTGTCGTTCCACGGCTCACCTCTACATCGCCTGAAGGCGCTCGCAACGCTCGCTGTTGTGTCCGCGTTCGTCATTGACCCCGCGCTCTTGGCTCAAAAACAGAGCTCGTCCTCGGTTTCCAGCACGAATGCTGTGTATCAGCGCGGACTGGCTGCCTGGCAGTCAGGGGACCTGGCCTCAGCGCATGTAGCCTTCGAATCCATGGTGAAAGCTAATCCGCGCAATGTTGATGCGCAGAGCGCATTCGGCCAGGTCTTGTGGCAGCAAGGCAATCTGGATGCAGCGATTTCGCACCTTCAAGCTGTGACTCGACTCCGGCCAGATCTTGCGATAGGCCATGTGCATCTCGGCCAAGCGCTCGCACAACAGGGCGCGCTAAGTGAGGCAGCCCGCGAACTGCTGAAGGGAGTCAGCCTTGCTCCTGGTAATCCTCAAGCTCATGAGGCCCTGGCACGTTTACTCAGCTTGGAGCAGAAAACCGACCAAGCGATTGCTGAAATGCGAAGAGCTGTTGAACTAGAGCCGGATCGGCCTGAGCTGCGCGACGAGCTTGGATCGTTGCTTGCCCAGAAGAAAGATTTCTCAGCCGCCCAGATGGAATTTCGAACAGCCCTTGGATTGAATCCGCAATACCAGCCCGCGCTGCTCCATCTAGGCGTGGCCATGCTCGAGAGCGGAAATCCGGACGAAGCCAAGCAAATGCTGCAACGAGCTGTTCAGGCCAACCATAACGACGGGCTCGCACATTACTACCTGGGCAGTGTTCTTGAATCTCAACCGGATCAGAGTGCAGCTCTTGACGAGTATCAGTACGCAGCAAAGCTGATTCCGAATTTTGTTCCCGTACAAACCAAACTGGGACTGCTCGCGCAAAGAGCAGGCGACACGCAGACGGCAATCTCATCGTTTCGTGCAGTCATTACTGCTCAACCGGACAACCCGGAAGCACGCAGCAACCTAGGTCTGGCGCTCCTCCAAGAAGGAGATTTCGACGCTGCTGTACGTCAGTTTGAGCTCGCCATTGGACTCGCTCCGGCCGACAGCAGCTATCGGAACAATCTGGGCGCTGCCTATCTGCAGAAAGGCGACTTCGATTCTGCGATTCGGCAATATCAACAGGGATTGACGCTCGCGCCGAACAACGCTGAGCTCCATTACAATCTCGGTCTAGTTTTCAAGTTGAAGGATGATCTTGCCTCGGCAAACGAAGAGCTGCAAAAGACGATCAAACTCGATCCGACTTTGCCTGATCCGCATTACACGCTGGGCGTTATTCTGTGGCAACGCGGTAAGTTCGACGAAGCTACCGAGCAGTTGAAGGAAGTAGCGCGTCTCAAGCCGGACTATGCCGAGGCCTACTACACCTTGGGCACGGTGTATAAGCAAGCGGGAAATTTGTCCTTAGCCTCGGAAGCGCTGCGCCGCGCCATCCAGCTTCAACCCGACTTTGCCGGAGCGCACATTACGCTGGCAGCGGTGTTGCGCCAGCAAGGAAACACCCAGGCTGCCGCCGCAGAGAGCAAGCTGGGCGCCGACCTTACCCAACAAACGATGACGCTCCAAGCGGCGACGTTTGCGACGAACTCCGGGATCAAGATGATGAACGCAGGCGACCTCGACGGAGCTATCGCGCAGTTCGAAAGTGCGATTAAATCTGACCCTTCGTATGCTCGCGCCCACCAGCAAATGGCCACTGCCTTGGAGCGAAAAGGGGACAAGGACCGGGCCAGCCAGGAACTCGAAGTATCCCGGCAACTCCAAATGAAGTCGACGTCGGTAAAATGATCCGAGGCTTCCGTGCCTGGATTGGCGATGAAATCCACTGGAACCGTGGACATCGCTCTGCTATTGCCGAGTGCCTTTGCGCAGAGCTACCAATTCACTTTCGAGCGGCACTCCCCGCGTCACTTTAACGTGCAGAACCGCCTCGAAGGGCTCCAGCTCGCCGGTTGGGGAGACAGATAACCGAAGCAACAGCCGCTCTACCGTGTTCTGGCGACAAACGTACTCAACCGCCGCCTGCGTACCCAGAGTGGTGGTGCCGGCCAGAATCAATTCCGAACGCGCCGGATTCAGACCCTTCAC
>Ga0207086_1128_pt1 | contig 16949 bp, 20 predicted proteins | sample Alteio_BWMinHeat_54_FD_153540 | JGI IMG/M metagenome (GOLD analysis project Ga0207086, IMG submission 153540) | Enriched cells from forest soil in Barre Woods Harvard Forest LTER site, Petersham, Massachusetts, United States -... | ecosystem: Environmental > Terrestrial > Soil > Temperate forest >... | reverse complement strand
GTGTCACAGAGCCGCAGTCGTTCAGCGGTTGGCAGTTTAGACGGGCTCATTCGGAAAGAGTCAACGCGACTCGCCCAGAGTGGAAAGTCCTCAACTGACGGAAACAGGCGTTTGCGCAAGTGTGCGCTTTTCTTTCGCCTTTTTTGGTGTCAATGAGTGAATTTTTTCAACAATCCCGGGCCGCTTTCTTCGCTATCTTTTTGAATCTCCCGATCTACCGCTCGCCTCACATTTCGCTGAAGTCGTGCCTCTCTCGACATGTGCAGTATTCCCAATCGGGTCGCTTAGAGCCCAAAGTGGCCTCGGATGACCGGCCAGTATTTCTCTGCAAGATGTGCTAGCTCGGGCGCCGCTTTCACCGTGGTCAAAAGCAAGTCGAGGGCGCCCCTTACCGTGAACTTCGAGCGCGCCTCTGGCTTTGCCTGTGCCTGTTTCGCTAATTCCGCGAGGGCTTCGATCGATTCCCGCTTCGATTCATCGCTGAGAGCGTTGCTGTCAGTGACTGCTTCGGTGATGGTTTTCAGGGCCTCGACCAGCGCCGGGTCCGACTCGGAAATCTGCTGAAGCGCCGTATTGATCGTGCCGATCTGGGAGCCAAGGTTGAGGTTCCCGATGGTGCCGCTATGGACGTGAACTTCGTTGTGGTGCGTGATGTGCGCAGGGCTCGATGCAGCCCGACTTGGGAGAGGGAATCGGTGTCGGTCGATCTCGGTCCTCACCGCCGCGGCATCGATCTGGACGTGCTGCTCGATCAGGGAGAAGTAGCTGTCGCCCGAGCCGCCCGGTAACTCCTGACCTCCAACCCGTGCACCTACCTTCGCAGCATTCTGGATTTGAGTGCTCCGTAGAGAGAGCACGTCATCGAGGACTTCGCGGGCGACATCATCCGTGAGCGGGACCCCAAACCTGCTGCTGCTTTCTAGCCAGAGTTGCAGTCGCTTCGTGACAAGCGCCGTAATCATCTCGCCCTTGAGCCGGGCGATCTGCATTGTCATCAAGCCCGAGAGAATCACGCCTCGGGCGGCCAGGTCATTTTGGACGGCCCCGACTTTCTCGCGGAACTCCTTACCGAGCTTGGCGAGTTCCGTGGAATAGGCCTGCTCGACGAAGATTCGGGCACGGGCACTAGCGTCGGTGTGATGCACGCCTCAATTGTATCCGGACATATCAGGTGGACCGCGTAGGGCTTGCGCCTTTGTTCGCCTTTTTGGAGATCAATGAGTGAAATGGGGATTTTTCACCAATTGACCGATTTCTGCGCCGACCAGAATCGCGGTTTTGCAGGCTCAAATGCCCTCATCGCGCTGCAGTGACAGCAGAGACACTGGAAAACCTTGTTTTCAGGAAAGGCGACGTGTCCACACTTCATACACACAAAGCGACCATCTCCAGTCGGGCTCAGCAACATGAAGTGGTCAATCAAAACACAGTATGGGCAACGGGGCTCTTCGACCATGGCTGGCTCCTTGGGGGAGGTTGGCCTAAAAGCAGTCTGATGTTACGCCCGAATTGTTAAAACAATGCACAGGCACAATACTCAGAAGTACATCTTCCAGTTGGACGAGGTTTGGTCGTGAATGGACGGAACGGGGTCAATAAGTGTAATCGAGATGTTTCGCCAATTGACTGTGCGAAACTAGCGTCAATGCCATCTTCATTCTTGCGCTCCACTGGCGGACCACGCCCAGAGTTTTACTGTTCGCTCTGCAATATGAAATTCAAAACACAACTGGTCTCACGAGATGCGAAAGTTGCGATCCAGAAGGAGTGGGACGAGCATCTACGCAGCGTCCATCCTCGTCAATGGGAGCGGGAGGAACGGAAGAGGGCCAGACGCGCCACACAGCCCCATAGAAGTGAATGAGTGTAATCGCGATATTACGACAGTTATCCGTTCGTTTAGTTCTTGAAAAGTCCCAAGCCGGCCGGCGGGATTCTTCTCCGATGTGCTCACCTTCGAGAATGAGGCGGGGCGCGGATAGCGGTTCGACGCTTGGGCAGCGCAGTATATGCTGACAATTTTCTCTATTTCGACTGCATCAGGACCGTTTAGGGTCTAGTCGCTCACAAGCAGGTTGTCATCCGTGATGATCTCGTCTCTTTTTGATCGATTGGATTATCCCAGCCTCCTTCAAGGTGTGTACTTGAATCAGGCATCCCTCGGATTGATCGGTCAACCAGCAGTAATCGCAATGCACACTTTCATAGACAATGTAGCCAGGCATGGCAACCTCTACATGTCCGATAGGTATGAGGTGGCATACTGCGAAACGCTCCGCGAGCGCGCATCGCGATTGTTTCATTGCGATTCCGCGCAAGTCGCGATCGTCGCGAGCGCAAGTGAGATGTTGGGGCAACTTCCGATGTTGCTTCAGCCAAGACTAAAGAGCACAATCTTGGCCGTTTCATCAGACTTTCCTGCGATAACTCGGCCATGGCTTCGTCTGGCTGCTCTCAAAGACCATACCGTGCGCTTTGTTGATGACCAGCCTACGTGTGATCTGACCGATGTACTCATTGAGGCAATTGATGAGGATACTTCTGTGGTCGCAGTGAGCAGTGTGCAATACGCTACGGGTACAGTAGTGGATATTTCGCGCTTGCATCAAAGCACTGTCCAGGTCGGGGCACGTTTGATCGTAGACGCTACGCAAGCAGCAGGTGCAATGCGGGTGGACGCAGCGGCGTGGGATGCTGATGCCGTTGTGGCCAGCGGCTACAAATGGCTTGGTGGACATGGAGGCGTTGCACTAGCGATCATGTCGCCACGGTTGCTTGAGCAAATACCCCCTTTACCGGGTTGGATGGGCGCATCGGACCCTTTTAAATTTGATGCGACCTCTGTGTCGCTAGCTAATGATGCGCGGCGCTACACGCAATCAACAATGTCGTATGCCTCTATGGCTGGTCTGGTGATAGCAGTTGAGCAGTTGTTGTCCTTGGGTGAAGCTCGAATTGAGGCACACGCACAGAGCTTGGCAGCTATGTTGGCTAGCGACGTCAGCAAGTATGGTTGGCAACCGTTTCGTCGTGTTGGCGATCCTGCCGGGTCTCCACACATCATTTCACTGGGCTGCCCTCGCGAAAGCGCACAGGCAATTGTGGTAAGACTTCGTAGTCAGAATATTGTGTGCGGTACACGTGGCGGACGCATTCGGATCTCGCTCGCCCCTTACAACGACCCAAGTGATGTCGACACTCTTGTCGAAGCACTTGCAAGAGCACGTTCGGGATGAATGATGACTCTAACTGTCGAAAACAGGCGCTTGCGCTCAAATTTCGACCTCTTTCGATTCGGTTCACATCTGAAGCGTTTGAAACTGGTCGGAAGATGAGCGTAATGGGGATTTATCGCCAACTGTCGCCACAACACCAATCTACGGCTTGTTGTTGACTTCCTCCACGTCCACAAAAACCTCGCGGGGACCGATGTTTGTCACTCCAAGGATTTTCCACCTGCCTTCGACTACCGCCCCGACTATGGGCCTGAATAAACCGGCGAAGTCTAGAATCTTTTGGAATTCCTTCCCCTGTTTGCAGAGGTGGATGGTGTACGTATTTTGAGCGTGCTTCTCAAACATGATACCGCAGTGTGCATGCGCCGCCCGTGCCTGGGCAAATTACCGTGGTGTCGATGCCGGATTGGCGGGCTGAACTGAGAATTGCCGACCCAGGGTCGCTGAGCGTAATCGCGATTTTGCAACAGTTGGCAGGTTGTTCGATATAGTCACGCTCGGGATCGCATCACGGAGGCCGATCGTCGATGGCTGCGCGCGGAACTGGCGTCATCATCACCATGGCGCTCCTGCTGTTTCTCTTGCAGCCGAGAATCAGAGCCACGTTTACCTAGAATCGCTTTCGAAGAAATTCAAAAAGGCCATAGCCTACGAGCGCGGCGATCATGGCAATTTCGAAATTGGAAGTGGTGAAAACGTCTCCGATGGCCCACGCTACACCCCTCTTCTGCCCCATGCCTGAGCGCTCGAATTCTCCCATCAAGAGGTTGGAATAAAACAGGAAGATGATAAAACCTACCTCGATCACTGCTCTCAAGACGCTTTTCGTCATGGCAGATGCCGACTCCCAAGCGGAGCCGAGATTGTAGCCCATCGTTGACGCAATCAGGAGACTACGCCAACTTCGCCCACTGCAACGCTGTCCTTATTCTTTGACCAGTTCGACCCGTCGGTTCATAGCCCGCCCCTCCTCCGTACCGTTGTCAGTCACCGGTTGTTCCGCGCCGTATCCCTTGGCCGAGAGACGGCCTGCGTCGACGCCATATTTCTCCGAGAGCGTCTGTTTCACAGCGTTGGCACGACGCTCCGACAATGTCTGGTTGGCAGCGGCGTTGCCGGTGTTGTCGGTATGTCCCGCGATCTGAATCTTCAGGGATTGATCTTTCTTAAGAAGATCAGCCACGATCTGCAATATCGGCCAGTCCGTGCCCTGCAACTTGTCGGAGTTCGTATCGAACACAAGATCGTAGGTCGCGAGCTGCCCGCAGTTCTTTAATTCGGCTTCATACGGATAATCGCTCACCGGGCCTGGACTGGGAGACTTGCGCTGCATCTTACCGACGAATGATCCATTGTTCGCCAAGTCCAAGGTGAAGGGCTCGATTGAGGTGGCCGTGCCCTTCGCCGTTATGACGAGGATCTTCCGGGGATCGCATTGGCCTCCGACCTTATCGGTTGTCGGCGTCAGAATCAGGATCAAACGCCCTCCACTCCAACTTCCGCGCGCAAAGCCGTCGCCATTGCCGTATGTGAACTGGCCCCAGACTCGATCGCCGTCTTGCTTGAGATGGAACTCCGAGCCGCCATAAAAGTTTCCGTCCCATGAACCCTCTACGTTCAGCCGCGCGGCCTGAGAATGTGCAAGACCCGCGATCTGCAGGATGACGATCGCTCCCTGGAGAATCCGCCTTCTTGCCGCCCAGGCACTTTGTCGCAAGGGAGAATGCGGGCGGCAGGCAGATTTCTTGAGTGACCTGTGAATGTCCATAATTGCCGCCACTCTGGCTCAAGGCCCACCTGAGTCGGTGCTGTCCATGCGGGGCGGGCGGACGGCACGAGTCGTCGTCTTCTACCGACCGAAGGATCGCGCCCACGACAGGACCATCAACACTCGGGCGACAATCATAACTGACGTCTGAACTGTTGTAATCAGGCGATTTACACTGATTGACCGGTTGTGCAGTTACTCATTCCGAACGATCTTGCGACAGTCGTCACAGAGATTGTCGTCAAATCGCTGGCCGCGTTCGGGTACCGAACCGCACACTCGACAGACCCACCCCTCCGCTAGGCAAAGGTTAGCCCACGCCTCATCCTTTTTGCGTTCGGAATCGTCGGCGCTCACGACGTGCGAAAGTATAGCTCAGCTCAATTTCGCTTGTTGCGCGTGTGCTCGCTTCGACCGCTAGGGAGCGCATTGTTGACGAAATCAGGCGTGTCTGTTGAAAAAACTCGGTTCACGACACATGTTTTGTCCCTGCTGGTCTCCTGGTTATTCCCTTCTTTAGTTTTTTCAGGTCAGGTTCATGCAGTTGCAATCTGTGGGGTTGGCTTACAGCTGAGGAATCGCACCAGCCGTTTCAGGTTCTGCGCCGTGGCCGCCAGATAGAACTGCTCGCGCACGAAGCGCATCCGGCGTAGCCTCAGTCGGCGTAGTCCGATGTAATTCTTTAGCTCTGCGAACAGTGCCTCCACTTTTCTCCGAGCCCGTTGCGAGATTGCGAACTCCGGTGTCTCGGCCCGGGCGTGCGCGTGCTGCCGTGCCTCTTCACAAGTGTGGATGGCGATAGTCCGATACTTGCCTCGCGTACAGCGGCTCTTCTGTGAGCAGTCTCCACAGCGCTTCGGCGTCGAATAATAAAGGTGAGTGCGGTTGCGAGGATTGATGCCGACGTATTTCAGCGGCTTGCCTTCTGGGCAGATATAGCAGTTCTCCTCGGGAACGTAGGTGAACTGGTCGATGCCATAGAGATCACTCGGCTGCCCGTTAGGATTTTCTTTCACCCGGATGTAACCTGCGATGCCGCGCTCATCGAGCCATTGCAGCAGTTCGCCGTTGCCGTAGGTGGTGTCCGCGGCCAGAGTCTGCGGCAGATAGCCGTAACGTTCGCGATAGCGTTCGATCATGTCGCGAGCCGCTGCACTCTCTTGACTCAACCGTGCCGGCGTAGCTTGCACCCCCACGATGACGCAACTGGCGTTATCCACCAGATAGTTGTCGTAATAGCCGAGCCGCGCCGGACCGCCTTTAGTCGCGTAGGTCGAATCCGGATCCGTGGTCGACACCTTCTCTTGCTGCGGAACGGGAGCTTCGACCGGGTTCTCCCGCTCCAGTTCGACTAAATACTCGCGCACGGTGTGGTTCACCTTAGCCACTTCCGCCAGTTGTTCGCGGGGAACGCGGCTGTGATGATCCGCATTGGCCTGAATGAAACTGCCGTCCACCGACATGTGTTCGCCCTTCACCAATCCGACTTCCACACAACGGGCGACGATCTCTTCAAACAACTCCTGAAACAGGTTCGATTCCTGAAACCGTCCGTGCCGGTTCTTGGAGAACGTGGAGTGGTGCGGAATCTCCTGATCGAAGCCCAGTCCGGTGAACCAACGCCACGCCAGATGCATGCGTAGCTCTGCCACCAGTTTCCTTTCGCTCGTGACACCGTAGAGATAACCGACCAGCAGCATGCGCAACAGCAGTTCTGGGTCGATCGATGGCCTTCCCGCATCGCTGTAGGAGTCCTTCAACTTTGCGCGAATAAATTCGAAACTGACGTGGCGATCGATCAGGCGTAGCAGATGATTTTCCGGAACCTGATCTTCGAGACGGAAGTAGTAAAACAGCGATTCCGAGCGGGAATGGTTTCCCATCATGAACAGCAGGCCTCCCAATGGAATGGTGAATAGCAGCATCACTGGCCTGCTTATAACGTGAACCTTACATGCCCACAAGCATCAACTGAGGGACTTTTTCAACAGACACAGGCGTTCTCACCAGTTTGCGCCGTTTGTTCGCCAAAATCGGGGTCAATGGGTGAAATAGGGATGTTTCGCCAATTGACGCACTAGATTCCCTGTTGTTATACCTCGCCATTCCGGCTCGTCGGTCGATGGAGGTTTTCTATGTCGTCTTCGACTCACGTTCTTCCTGTTCTGTTCCTTTCGCGCAAGTTGCGAATCCGTTCTCTGCTGCTGGCGATCACGGTGGCAGCCTGCCTTCCTTCTGGAGCTGGCGCGAGCCATTCCCACTCCGTGACCTCGAACGGAGCTGCCTCGGTCGACCAAGCCGTGCGCGCGTTCATGCAGACCGTCTGCGATTCCGTCAGTCAGAATGGCCCCATGGCTTGGATCAGGTATTTCGATGCGAGTCCCGCATTCTTTATGGCCGTCAACGGCCAGATGGCCTTCCCGAGTACTGCCGCCGCACAGGAAGGGACTCGCAAGTTCGCCCAAACCATCCGTCACATTGAATTGAAGTGGGGAGATGATTTGCGCGTCGATCCGCTCACCAACGAGTTCGCCGTGGTCGCGGTCTCATGGCGCGAGATTCAAGTCGACACCACCGGGCACAGCGTTACCGAAACGGGATACTTCACCGGACTTGCAGAGTATCGCGAGGGGCGCTGGCAGTTTCGCGACGCTCACTGGTCTTCACCCGTTTCCTCGCAGTAGTCTCCTACCGTTCGGCAGCGCCACGCAGGCGTTGGCAATTGGCTGGGGGTCGATAAGTGAAATCGGGATATTACGACAGTTGAGAATGCATCGCGGTCGGGATCGCATCGTTGTATCGTGGTATGGAGAGACCATACGCAAACGAATATAAAAGCGTTCTTTCGTTGCGAACTAAAATGACAAGGATAAAGGCGTGAAACGAATCGCTCCGTGGTTGCTGGGCGGATCAGTGGCAGCCCTAGTTCTGACTGTGCTGGGCTGGCTTGGTTGGCTGGCTTATACAAGCCACTCTTACCGTAAGAGTTTCTCGGCATACGAATTCGTCTCCGCTCGGCCTTATAACTGGCAGAACGGGACACCGGCAGTGAAGGGTTTCGTTGGCGACCGTGAGTTCGGTTTCTGGGATGGTGGTGAGGGGACTGCCGTGACAATCCGAGTCGCTCAAGCAAATGCCAATAGGTTCAAGCCAGGGTGCATCGTCGGTTCGGATTACGATGAAACATTCCCGGATGGGACATGGGTTGGTTCGACTGATCTGAAGGCACTTGTTCTCGATGTTGATCAAAGTGTTGTGACACTGCTTGTCGAGGCAAATGAACCTACCCGTTCCCAGCTGATATCTGCCTTCAAGAAGGGATGTGTACAAGTGCGAGCACGGTGCGGTTGAATGCTTCAGACTCCGGTCTGAACCTCGCGGCCCGTCAGTGAGTGAAATGGGGATGTTTCAACAATTATGGCTAAAATAACGAAGTTCAATGGACCCCGACCGACAGAAACTCATCGAGAGAGCTAGGGAACTGAATACGTCTGAGTTTCCTGTGATCGAACTGCAAGAACGCATCCGTGAAGTGTGCTCCGAATACCTGATCGAGGCGAAGGTTGATGTGGACCGCCTGCTCGGTCATGAGGATTGGCGCGTCCGCTCCAGTGCGTTGGATATGGTGTGGTGGAGAGTAGGAGCGACGGATGGTATTGCCGCATCAATCGAAATCCTAATGGACGACCCCGACGATGATATTCGGGCTGAAGCCGCCCTTGCTTTGTATGAAGCCGCCAGGGGAACTCCAAAGGAGACTCAGGTCAGGGAAGCATTCAAGAGGGTCTCAGCTGCTGGCGAAGCCCCAGAGTACCTGCGTGCTGCCGCGCTAACGTATCTGGGCAAACTCGACCACCCCTCTGAGTAGCGACGAATCGGTTCCGGGGGTGGGTCCGGTCAGTGAGTGCTATCGGGATGTTACAACAACGATCCGGCTAACCGTGGCTTAAGCCTTCGGATATCATGGGGTTCCATGCAAGACGCACACTACGATACCATTCTTGCCAAACAGCTTGCGATGAATCGCCAGACGTGGGCTGCCTTACAGAAACACGGTGTAACCGTCGAGAGCACGCTGCGCTTGGATTTTTCTTACAACGCAGCGAGTCGGGAGGCTGCCGAGAGTTTGTGTGCTCTACTTCGGGAACAGACGGATTACGAAGTCAACGTCGAGTCGAGCGGCTCATTTCTGCGCCGAAAATGGCGAGTAGAGGGCAGAACTAAAGAGACGGCGCTTTCTCCCGAGATTCTCGACCAGTGGGTGACGTGGATGGTGACTGCTGGCAAAGAACGTTCTTGCGATTTTGACGGTTGGGGAACATCGGTGTGAACCGGAGACTGAGCATCACTCAACTGAAGAAATCAGGCGATTACGCTCATTGACCGTGGCCAGCCCGCGGCTTAAAGGGGATGAGGCGTAATGTGGTGACGGTAAGAGATACTCCGTGCGTTATTCGGTGATGATCCGGTCCGCCCACTCCACCATGGACACGAATATCGCGGGACTACCGAATTTTGCTCCCCAATCCTTCAGATCTGTTTCCGAGACCCCACGGGCCCGGGAGCACGCCCCTCAAGAAAAGACTGGCACGCGCTTCGCTACGACTTTGTCGCGCATTTCGCTCAGGGGCGGCCAACCGACGGGGAAGATAGCGTTTGTGGTTACATTGCGCATTAGGTAGGTGGCCTCACCGGTGAGGAAAATCTGCACCTCGTGACCGGCATCGGCCAACGCTAAACCATGTGCGAAGACGAAGGATGCCCGAGTGGGGTCATCCGATCCCCAAGCACTCTTCATCATGATCTTCAGTGGCTTACGCGAGGCGGTTTCCTGCGCGCCGGTGCCGAGCCCGAGCAGGCCCAACCCCAAAAATTGTGGGATCTTTGAAAGAAGCTGCCGTCGAATCATAAACTCCCTCCGAAAAAACCCGTCAAGGCTGCGGTGAGAAATCGCCCTGAGATAAATCCCTATAAGCGCCTTGCGGGTGCACCGGGCGCGCGCTCAAGCTTCACTTGCGCAACGGCGGCAGTTGCGGTGAGGAAAAGCGCTTTCAGAACCACCGCTCGAAAGCGCCAAGTTCGACGAAAGGTCGAGAACGAGGGGCGAGTTGCCGGCTGGTTGGAAGCAATGCTTTGTGCCGCCGAATGCAGCGGGAGTGTGATCCGAATTAGGAAAAGGAACGAACACAGAATTGCGGGACCAGAGAGCTTAGAGTTTCCCATAGGGGATATCGTCATCGCAATCAGATTGTATACAATATCCGATAGTTGTCTACGATGGAGCATGGTCGCAGTCTGCACTTGTGATGAACGTGTTCTGCCACGGAGTCATCGCACGCACTCTGCGTGAACTAGATGTCAATTGACGTAATAGTGCGCCGTGAAAAGGCGCTGGACTTCAGCGGGTGCAACTCCCGCCCGGGAACTGGTTCGTTCCACCCGGTAGCAATCGAAACGGCGGCGGAGGCAACGAAGCGGTCGGAGCTTTCGATGGAGAGGGTCGTTAAGCGACTCGGCGAGCGTGCAGGCCATAACGTGAGTGAACGCTGAGCAGCGCCCCGAAACAATAATTGCAGGAGCCGACCTGACTGTTACACAGGGAAGGCCGCTGACGATGGAGATAGACGAGCGAACAAGCTCCATTGGATCTGCCGGGGTAATGGCGATGGCACGTAGGCAGAGGAGACCAGACGCAACACGGGAAGCCCCAGCGGTGATCCTAATAAAGGATCAACTGGCAGCTCGCGAGAGACAGGCCGGGCCGTGTGGGGTGGCGGAGAGGTTCGTAGTACCTATGAAGCCCGGTAACTCCGGCGGAGGGAAGGGACCTCAGTTAAAGACGGACGCAAGCAGCAACGAAGGACATGGGGATTGACGAGTCTAGCCACCCCGAGTTGTGTTCAGAAGTTGCAGACGGCGTCACACGGACCATCGTGAGTCTTTTCCGAGAGCCGGATGCGGGAAATCTGCCTGTCCGGTTCGACGAGCGGGAACAGGAAACAGAGCCAAGCCAACCGGACTGAGGCGGCGACGCGAAAGCCTCGTCAACAGCTTCGTCAGTAGCCACCGGGAGACTAAAGCCACTGCGCCTGTTCTCGACTCTACTCCCTATTTCACTCGTAACCGTAGGGTTACAAGTATAAACGCGTGTTTGCGACAGTTATAAATTTCGCTTCGATAGGTGGCTGGTTTTCCGAAGAAGGAGCTCACTTTGCCATCCTCTCCCCTCAGGCGATAACGAGCACGTCATCCAGGCGGCGTCGCAAGGATCGCTGTGTGGTCTCCTCCGCGTAAGAGAGGCGGAACAAGAAGACGTCGGCCTGACCTCGCGATCCGCGAAAAAGTCCTTGGTAGCGAGGACACAGCTCGTCCAGCGTCTCCTTCGTTTCCGCATCCAGATGGCTGCTGCCTCCGGCGCGGTGCCGAGACAACATGTAAGCCAGCGCAGTCATCGGGTGGAGCGCCAGTCGGCGTTTGGTCGCCGTTAGCCACAATCTCTCCATCGCGCGGCCACCCCAAAAGTATGCCGCCTCATCCCTGCGATGCATTGTGATCAAACCGACAGCCGCAGCACCCGCTACGGCTTTAGAACTCGCCTTTTCGAAGCCATGGCCACCCCCCATCCGGCGCACCACGTCGAGGGTCGCCCAATCGCGGCAGAGCTGAAAGCCTGCTCGGTCCGCGGGGGAGAGTTCCAGGGAGTCCAGGCTAATGCCGTCGCGCGTCTCATCGGCTTCCTGGCGGGTCCAGCGAATTTCGTTTACCAGGAACCGGTTCAGACTCTTCGTCAGAAACAGCAAGCGATCTCCGACTCCCAACATCTGTCCACACGCGTCTAGCTCTTCGTCGCGGAGCAGCCAGCTCACCTCCGCGTCGGGAATCGACTGCACAGCCGCCGTCAGAGCCTCCAGATCGGCGGGATTTAGCGGACGGCGCGTGCACACCTTCCGATTAGTCCGTCGTACGCCGACGAGCGAGTGGAGTTCGTCGCACCAACTGGGTTCGGTGAGCTCATGAGAAGTGCCGCTGCCGAACCGGAATGTCGCGACTAGCTCGGGAATATCTTTGCTCGGAAACAACTGGGAGACTACTTGCAGGCCGGCCGCGTGTGCACTCAGGGTCAGGTTTTCGGCCGCCGCGCCCAGTGCCACTAACCCTCCCAGACAGTCAGGGTCGAACGGCGTATGTGCGCGCGCTCGGTCGTGGAACAGGCACAACTGGTCTTTGGCGCTCAACCATTTCCAAGGTTGGCAATTACCCCCCGAAGGCGCTAGGACGGCATCGCTGACAAGACGGCGGGTCGTCTCTGGCGTCAGCGCAAATTCTTGCGTGCGTGACAACGTACTAACGACAGATAGCATTCCCTGCAGTTGAAGAGCTGGGGGGCGCCCATTCGCTGTTTCTGTCTCAACCACACCGGCCGAAGTGCTTCGTTCACTTGGGATGATTGCTTCAAGGTCTGCGTAGTAGCGTCCCGAACAGACGGGATCACCTAGACAAATTCGCCGCACAACATCCGCAGCGGCTGCGCCTCCATAGGCCACTGCGGAAGCAAGCTGCGGCCAGGTCGAGATGCTCTGCTCGACCTCGATCAGGGAGGCGCGAAGGCGCTTCGACAGGGTATCCACGCCGAGGATCTTCAGGATGTAGGGTATCTTCTGCTCATTGGTCAGTCCGCGTAGGCTGGAAGACCCGATGTCTCCCACCAGCCCATGAAGGATGGCCCGCTCCGGCTCTTGGTCGAAGCGTTCCACATCGATCATGCCGCGGTCGGACGTGTCCATGACGACAGGAATTCGATGCCAGCGCGCTCGTTGCCGAAGGAGAATCTTGATGTCGAGGCTGTCGCATTCGTCTACCACAACGTCCAGCGGGGAATTCCCGACCAGAAAAGCATCACAGTTCGCTTCGCTCACGCCATCCGCGAAACAGGTGACACTCAGATAGGGGTCGATCTCGGCGATCTCTCGCGCGGTGATGTAGGCCTTCGGCAGGCTCAAGTTGTGGACGCCTGCGCGGATGCGGTTGAGATTGGAGAGATCGAGCGTGTCAAAGTCAGCCAGCCGTAGTTCAGCGAACGAGCGCTCCAGGGCCAGGGTCAGAGCCACGGTTTGACCGACGGAAAGCCCCACCACTCCGATCCGTTTGAGTGCCAGCGCAGCCTGCTCCTCGGGGGTAATCTTGTAACGGTTGCGGTTGGTGCGTAACTCGACGAATTCGGATTCATCCACCAGATGAACCAAGCGCATCGACCACGGGTAGTAAAACCACAGCCCATATTCGTCTGCTGCGGTGCTGCCTAGATGTTCCCTAGCGAGAGAATCCAGATCGGCCGGTGCAATTTTTTGGCTGGGGTGGCGGCTGCGGATGAGATCCCGCAACTGGATGAGCACCGTGTCCGAAATCTGAATGCCCGGCCGGCTTTGTAACAAGTCTTCGAGACAACGACGATCGTCGGCCACCGACAACCGAAATCGCTGCGGACGGTAGGTTGGCGCGTTGGCGGGATTCTCAGTATGCGTGAGAGAGTGCAGTGCCGGCGTCATAGGTGCAATCGAAGTCCACCTTCATCGTCGAGCCAGGCCCCGGCGGAAATTGTCTACTACTTCCCTGACCCCGTGGTCGGTGGGTTCTTCTAAGAACCGGCGGCGCACCAGTAGGACGCAATCGTACCGCCCACCTTCATGCAGGTACCAGGCGGGCAAGTAAGCGGTGACCTCAAACCCGGCGTCGACCAGTTTCTCAATGAATTCGGTCTTGTCGACCGGCACCACCAACCGTGCGTGACGGGCGTGGTAAAAGCTATCCAGCATTAGGATCAGCTCTTGCGCCACCGCATCGGCATTTCGGGAGTTCGCGCTATAGGAGGTAATCTCGATCGCGTCGCTTGGGCACAACGGGTCGTAACCGAAAGAAAAAGGCTTCAGATCGGGATGTTCGATCCCATCTCCCACCACCCACTGGGGTGGGTACTTTGCTCGTTGCGGGCTCAATCCCAGCGGTCCGAAAACGTTGTTGCGCACGAACTCGCTGTCGGCCAGCGAGGGAGATACCGGGATGCATTGACGAAATCGGGCACGGGGATTTGGCGCGTAGGTTATCGCATGATATTCGCGCGTCCCGTTGGCGACATTGATGGCACCGTCGTGCCCCACCGGCAGCATCGACGGCTTGAGGCCCGAAACAATATGCAGCATGGTTCGGCTTCGGGGAAACCCCGAGATGACATCGCACGAGGATGAGGCGCACGCTTCATCCACGCTGCACTGCATGAGTTCAGTGCCCAGGCCTCCCCCCCGATACTCGGGGAGTGTCACAGCGCGTGCCAGTTCCCACGAATGATTCCAAACATTGACGAGCAGGGTCACACACGCGACCACCCTGTCCTGATCAACGGCAACCCGCCAAGCGGTGGAGCCTGAACATATGCCCTCGCTCACGTGCTGGGGTTCCTTACATGGATGGGATGACTGACCGTAAGCAAGTTGGAAAAGGTGGGCGATGGACGAGCTATCTTCGGGTGCAGCATTGCGGATTGTCAAAGCCTTCATCGTCACTCAGAGGCCTCCGCGAAAGCCGCGCAAATGAGTGCGGCCTCAGCACGGATCCGTCACCTCGAATGCGAACACCTCAACTACTTGGAATTTCCAATGGCCCTGAACTCCTGACTAGGTTCAGCTTGAGACTCACGAGCGCAACAACAAGCACCCTCGTTCCACTCATGGCGCGGCGGCATCCTATCACGTTTACTCCGCCGTGAGATAGGGAGCCATTTCGGTAGCCAAAGCCAGTGCGAGTGCGGTTCCAGGGACAGGAGGAGCAAGGGCGAACGGCGGAATCATGTCGGCACAACTTTGACATAGCAGGTCGCCGCTGGTCACTTCACGATTGCAAAGTTCGCATTTCATGGGGTTCTCCAATACAGTTATCGAGAGTTGTTCCCTCGGGTTGTTCACCCCCGATTTCGTTTCCTCGGATGTGCACTTGCTGTGCCATCATGACGCTGCCCAGACCTCGGTCTGGAACTCATTGATTTCAATGTAAGAGACCCTTGATTTAAACCGCAAGTTCAGTGGCTGAATGCGCAGGCGAACCATCTCTTCGGACAATCCTGTAACTCTTCGGATAGTCCCGGATAACCGCAAGGATTGAACTGCTCACGTATTTGCCCCACGAATCGGCCAAGTCTCAGTTGGTGTAATCGCCTGTGGGTGTTGAAAAAGTCATTCTCAGAAAAGTGCTCAGAAAAACTTTGCGTTTGGAAGCGTTACAAACGACGATCGCACCTCGGATAGACATTTTCTATCCCGAAAATTTTGGCTGTTTTGCGAAAAACGGACTTTTTCAACACCCACGCCTGTTTTCGCCAACTATCGGCAGGCTCTGCAGAAACTAGCAAATCCGGGCGACCATTGCGGTGTAAGTTCCGTGCTTCCGAACAGTAGAACGTTACGGAAGGACCTGCCCGAAGAGCCTTCCGCGCATGCGGCTGGCGAAATATCGCCATTCGAGCAACCAAGGGATACAGTGGCCGCTGGAGACGATCTACTCCCAGGATCTATGGGGATCTGCTCGACGCACAGTCGAGCGTACAGGAGGCTCACCTGTGAAGAAGCACCCGACCGTAGTAGAGCTATCGCTTCTAGTGCCTTTAGCCCTGGTCGTCGTGCTCGTTTACGGGGTGCGCGGGTTTTATGTCGGCCGAGCTCAGCGAGCCGCGTGCCACCGCGCCAACCTCGAGAAGCTCAACTACCTCGAACCCTCGGTGGCGACTATCAACACCGAGGTCCAGGAGATTCAACAAGACCAAGACGTGATCGATCAGCTCGGGGGAACAGACGACGAAACCGTGATCCAACGTCGGGACCGCATCATCAACGGCGTGAAGCTCAAGCTCACCAAGGTCAACAAGGATCGAGCCGAGAATCAGCGTCGCACTGAACAGATTCAATCAGAGCTCTCGAGCTGTCTGGCCAAGGTGAAATGATGCAAGCCCCAAGCGATTCCACCGACTACAGGTTGTGAACGTAATTGCGTGATTTCAACAATTACGCGTGGGAACAACAAGTCGCGGTGCACCCGCGGTGAGTCCCTACCCGCGCACTGTTGACCATCAGCGACCCGCTCCCAATCCGTGAGTTACGCTGGTACTCTTCTTTGCAAATCCTCCGTACCCTTTGCGTCGCCCCTGAATACTAGGACAATGTCGCTCGAGTGTCCCCGCGGGCTTGAAGCCGCTTGAGGCGCTAAAGGACTGGGTGGGATGGTTGAACATCCAAACAGAGCAAGCAGCACTCTCGTCCGCGTGCGTTCAATAATTGGCCAAAAACACGTGGTGCGTGCTATCGGGATAGTGCTATCCACTCTGCTTTTTTGGGGGCTGTCCAAGTACCTGATCCTGGCTGACGTCCGTTCAAACCAACTTGTATTGTTCGTGGCCATGGTGTTGACATTGGCGTTCGTGTTCGACCACTTCCAGACCGACAAGACGGATGTCCAAGTCATCCCCACAGAGTCCGAAAAGCTGCAATCTCAGAAGATGGAAGCGATCGGCCGACTCGCCGGGGGAGTGGCTCACGATTTCAACAACCTGCTCGCAGTGATTTCTGGCTACAGCGATCTGTTGTTGGACAATCTTGACCCATCCGATCACAACCGGACGAAACTTGAGCAGATCAAGCAAGCCGCGAACAGCGCCGCTGCCCTCACGCGCCAGCTCTTGATGTTCAGCCGCCAGCAGATCATCCAACCGATGGCGCTAGACATTAACCAGATCGTTAGTAATACGGGAAAAATGCTGCGGCGCTTGATCAAGGAGAACATCGAACTCGATGTGATCCTGGAGCCCAATCTCGATCTCGTAAGCGCAGATCCCGGGCAGATCGAGCAAGTGATTTTGAATCTAGTGGTCAACGCACGGGATGCATTGCCGAAGGGCGGAAAGC
>Ga0207086_1060_pt2 | contig 17133 bp, 16 predicted proteins | sample Alteio_BWMinHeat_54_FD_153540 | JGI IMG/M metagenome (GOLD analysis project Ga0207086, IMG submission 153540) | Enriched cells from forest soil in Barre Woods Harvard Forest LTER site, Petersham, Massachusetts, United States -... | ecosystem: Environmental > Terrestrial > Soil > Temperate forest >... | reverse complement strand
TCACTCATCACAAGCGCACCATCAGCACTTCGCCTGTGCTCTACGGCGTCACTATGCAGGAGCCGGGTGTATCGAAAGTAGTTTCGGTCAGGTTCGGCGAGGACACGACTAAGGTTGCCGTCGCAGCCACGGCCTGACGAGGAATCGAGTGATCGCGCCATCGAATCATTGGTGAAGTTGCCCTGATCTGGCGGCGTCAGTCTACTTGGCTGCTTCGAGTTTCTTGATCTCAAGCATCACGTATCTTGCTTCGGTCTGGAGCAAGCCCTTTGCGGTTGCATCGGCGTCATTTTGCCGGAAGTCGTTATTGCCGTCGAGGATCGGGACGGGATTGTCGGGCTGGAATACTTTTACTTCAGCGTTGATCTCCACGCGCCCGTGTCCCGTACCGCCCACTCCGCCTAACCCACTGCCGCCGAAGACCCTGCCCAGCTTCTCACCGACACTCGCTGTCTTAAAAGTGATCACATTGGTGAAGACCACATAGTCGCAGTCCTTTTGTTTCGCCTCATCCAGGGCAGCCTCGCGATCATGAGGATCAATAGAGAGAACGATGGCTTGTCCTCCAAGAAAATTGATGTCGTTTACCAGCTGCTGCTGCCATCCGTCGGTTGCGAGCGATTGATCGGCGCTGCTGGTGACCTGCGCAACGCCGACTCGCAATACGCCTTTCTTCTTTTCGGTTGTGCTCGTCTTCTCCTCTGGAGATTTGGCCGGAGCGGCGCCGAGTCCGAAACCGTTTGTATTTCCTGTTGATCCTTCGCTTGGCCTCGCCACTGGACTCTCCGCCCGGCCAATGTCCATGAGCTCCTGGTAACTCTGCACTTGTTTGTATCCCGCGGGAACTTCGAACAAAGCCGGGTCGAGCGCGGCGGGTGAGAGATCCGTAGTCTCCTGATGGATCGCGGTGTCTCTCCCGTTGTCCTTGATGTTCGTGTCGAGCAGCACCGGATACCCAACCTTCTCGACGCCGGAGCGATTCAACACGACGCGGTCGTTGCATCCATCGCGCTGCAAGCGGCTGTGCAACATCTCTCGCTCCGGCGGCGCACAGCCTTGCATGGCGGGAAGATCGACGTACCAGCCATCCGTCGTCACCCGGAAGTTTCCGCCGCAGGAACCGCCTTCTCCTTCCGACGTGATCGTGCCTTTCAAATGGCGCGCGGCGTAGCCGAAAAGCTGTTTGCTCTCGCCCGTGTCCTGCTCGTTGACGCTCAGAGTCACGGTTCCGCTGCCCGCTCCAGCAAGGCTCGCAATCTGGCCAGAGCCGCTTCCTATTTCCGTGATCAAGTACGTTCGTGCGCGGTCGTTGATCTGGATCAGACGATGTCCGGCGCAATCCTGAATGCTGACCGTCGAGACTCCCGGAGCAAGAGTCATCTCATTGCGCACTTTGCCTTGCTTCATCAGAACCGTGCTGCTGAAGCTGTTGCCTGCGATGGTCATGCGATTCGTGGATTTGAGGTCGGCAAGCGCGCAAGAACATGCCAGAAGCAGGAATGCGATGAGATATTGTTTCACCTGAAGCCCTCCATCGTGATCAACCTCGAGCCGTTCTCAACAATCGCTGACGCAAAACGGCGACTACCTTTCTGTCTGCCGACGGCGAAAAGATTTCAACTGGCGAGTGTCCGATCTGAATCGCTCTCACGACGGTAGCCGCGAGCAGCGCACAGGTAATAACGACATTCTGCCAGGAATTGAGAGTCCATTGTCCCGACCATGCAAGCTGCAGTTTGGCGGAAAATGGCGCCAGGTAGGGTATTGGCCATTCGTAGCCGTCGGGTCCGCGTGATCCGGCCATGTCCATCAGGAAGTGCAGATGCACCGCCAACAAGGCGAATGCGGTCGAGAGCCATTTGCGTTTGCTGAAGAAAAACACCGCAATTGCTACCAAAACGGCAAAGAGGAGATTGTGCGCCAACACGTGGTGATAGCGGCTGAACCAATCCAGTGGATGAGTGGAATGGCTGGTCAGTAGCTCGGGAACGGCTCCCAAGCCGTCTAGGTCCGGAGCTACGCCGGCGAACGTAATCAGAGCGACGTCGCGACGTTCCAATCTTGGGAACGAGGCAATTACCCAACCCGCCAGGAAGTGCGTTACAGGACTCACTAGACATCCAGCATGACATCGTCGCCCACAATCTTTACCGCATAGACAGGCACTCGGGCGCTGCTGTCGTGCGACGCGGCGCCGGTGCGCGGATCGTAGCTCCATCCGTGCCATGGACAGACGATCTTGTCGCCTTCAATCACCCCTTGTCCGAGCGGACCGCCACGGTGCACGCAGACGTTGTCCATCGCGGAAATGTCCCCATTCACGTTGGCGACGCAGATCGTGTGACCGTTGATCGTAATCTCGGTCGCGTGTCCTTCGGCGGGCAACTCAGACTTCGAACATAGACGGACGAGAGGCATGTGAGACCTGGAGTGAAGCTTAAGTCTAGGAACCACATGCAAGGAGTGTCAAACAAAGGTGGGGGTAAGCATTATCGACCTAGATTGTGCACCCCCTGTGCACCATTTCTTGTGCAGTCATCACTGTGCCGATATGGGAAAACGGCGGGATCCTGGCCTGATCGCCAGAGGCGCGCTCGCCCGCTCGGCGGCCGCCAGTCCGCGTGCTCGTCCCGTCCCCGCCCGCGCTGGGTCGGGGGGCTGCCCGTCCCGCGCGCGCCCGGTTTCCTTGTTTGTTTTCCGTCTGAGTTCATTGATCAGATGCTGATCTTCCCTGATTGCTCCCAGTCGCGGTGCTAAGATTTGGATTGGCGAAACATGCAATCTGGACTCCTTGAAATTGTGTTATCACGCGAAGACAACCCACTCCGCTTTGAGAAGTTTTGCGCTGAGCTTCTTGAAAAAGTAGAGGGGATTCCGTTTGTCACCACTTCGCGTTCTTACGACCGTGGACGCGATGCAATTGCCATCGGACGAGCAAAAGGTACCCACCTGAATGTCGTGCTCTGCACTCTGCAAGAAAAAGATCTCGCTGCAAAGGTTAGGTCCGATGTAGAGAATCTGCTGCGCAATTCGGATCCTGACCGAATCGAATACTGTTGCGCAAAGCCGTTATCGCAAGCGAGAACTGATGAAATTCGGCATATCATTCGCGAGCTATTCCCGAAGGGCAGTGTGGCAGTACTGGGAGCTGAGGCACTTGCTCAGCTTGGAAGCAAGAACAGCAATGTTGTCGAGGGATTTTATGGTGCTGAGATCAAAGCAATTTGCTCGTTCTCGGACGCCAAAGGAATCACTGCTGAGAAACGAGGACTCGTTCTTGCACTGCATGCGTTTGGATCGGACGACGCACAATACCTTCGGAAGGAGATATCAGCAGCCGCGGTTTTGACCGCAATCCGTGCCGCTGGCGCAGCAACTGACGCGGAAATCGCGAGGCAGCTGTCAGCCGATTTACAGCTTCCCAAACCGCTAAATCCTGAATTCGTTTCGACAATAACGAAGGAATCTAAGGACCGAGGTCTCATTGATCGCTCCGCCGATAGGTGGATACTGACCGACGCTGGGAAGAACCATCTAGCAGCGCTGACCACCGAAGCCTCCGAGCAACTACTCGAAGGTCGAACAATAATTCGAAAGAAGTTGGAGGTTTCGCTCGGCAAACCCATTTCCGAAGACCACTTTGTAAGGATCTGGTCTACGCTGCAGGATTTTTTCGCTGCACTTTTTTACACCAATGGGTTTGCAACGATCTGTGCTGTGAACGAAGTTCTCTCCGGTACCGTTTCTGCGCAGGCCAACAAAGGAAATTTACACATTCTGATTGCAGAAGGAGCAGCGCAGGTTCGCGCGACCGCCGCAGTACCGGAGTTAGGTGAAGAACTTGAACAGGCTGTTCTGGATATTTTTACCGAACGAACTGGTGATGCTTTTGAGTGGCTCGCCAGAGTAGCGGAACGTTTCGTAGCTCTGTGTTCTCTGGGTTTGGAGGCCACAACTGCAGAAGAGATCCGCAGCATCTTGCGTCGATATCGGCTGTTGCTGGACTCCGACATTGTTCTCACATATTTCTGTCAAGGGGAACCGGATCACGATGCTGCTAAAGAGCTGCTGGATCGCTGGCTCCAGCTCGGAGGCGAAATCCTGCTCGCTTCTCCCGTGTTAAAAGAGGTCGCTGCACATGCCTGGATCAGCGAACGATCATTTCCTGACACTGTCCACTTACTTGGCAGTTTGAGTAGAGAGGATTTGCCGCATTACACCGGGAACGCTTTTGTCAGAGCGTTTCATGTCCATTCAAAATCCCCAGCCGACCGGCATAAATGGAGAGATTTCATTCAACAATATCAAGGAACGGAGACTGAGGAATATTCCAAGATTGTCGAGATTCTCGCTGACGAGCTACGAGCAAAAGTCCTATCCAACGGTTTTGACACGGATTTAGCAAAAGACGTCTCAACGTTTCTTAAGGAAAGGCTCGCCCAACGTAAGAAGATTTCGGTGACTGCGCTGGATGGCGAAACTGTTGGAAAGCTTGATCGAGATGGTGAACTCCTGGCAACGATAGCCCGCGCGAGACAGTTAGATCGAGAGAGTCAGCAAGACAAAACAGTCGTCGTCATCAGTTCCTCCACGCGGTTGAGAGCCGCTGATGATAAGTTCCGCGCGGTCACGGGGAATCCGGAAAGCGTGGTCTCGCTCAGTGCGTTGTCTTACCTCTTATCAATGTTGCCCGAGAATCCGTTGGGAGCAGGTGCTTTGAGGAGAGCGCTCTTCGAGTTTACGCTGAGACCTTGGCCGCCAGAGGCTGAGCGAATTGCACTTCAAATTATCAAATCTGCAGGAACATACGAAGTTCCACTGGCTCGCAGAATTACCCTCAGGCATGCAGTCGAAACATCGATAAGGCATGAGGCCGAATTGCGCGGAATTAATAAAGACAAGCTTCAACATGATTTCGAGAGACGAAAGCCCAATGTTCCATATGCCGACATAGTGGGCACCGCGCTTCGAAATATGTCGGCTAGTGTCCCAGAACTAGAACGGGCAGAGCAGACGATTCGACAATTGAAAAAGAGAATCGAAGAACTAGAGGACAGAAATAGGGAAAGTCGAAGCGCTCAGAAGGGACGTTAATGCAGCATTCTGTTTGCGGATAGCTCTTGGGGATGAGCAAGGCCGATGTACTCAGTGCCTGCGCTGCTGTCGGATATCTTGTCATGATGATCTAATTCTCATCAGGTCGCGCCTTACGGTTTTGTGAATCTATCAGGTGGCAGATTTAGACGATCAGGGTCGGGCGACGCTCCACTCACACCGCTCCACACCGATAGCGCCAGAATCCCCAGTGCCGCTGCCCACTCAAACACTGTTTTCCAAGCACTTTTTGCTTTTTGAGATGACGCAGGGTCGGGACGCTCCGAATTTCCGCTTGATTCGTTCCGAACAGTCAATCTTCGTTGGCGTTTTTGAGCGTTACGCTGCGCACGGTGTTCCTGCTCCCATCCGCGCTTGCGTTCAGGGTCTTTATACGGCATCGCTTATTTACCTCATTTCTTCGAAATGCACTACGTTGGAGTTTCATTGCCTTGAGAGCCTGGGTGAGGTCTATCCCGCGTTTGGTTAGACGAAATAGCAAGGACAACTTCTTCTGGGTGCTGCGAGCGACAGCACTGCCGTCCCTAGCTCTTCGCAAAGTGTTGCGGTCGACCCCAAGCTCTTTCCCGACCCGTTTCAACGGTATCGAGCTAAGCCATTCTCGAACTTCGGTCGAGAGCGGCTGTTTAGTTGTGTGGTAATCCTTTTTTCCCGCAGGTTCTCGGACGCGGATCCTGGAACGAGTCTTACCCGGGAGTAGCCTCGACGCGAATGAGCTTTCCATCCCAAGTGAGACGATGACGAATGCTTTTGGAAGGAGCTCGTAAGGCGCTCAGTAACCATTCGTTTTCGCGGCCAGCGTAAGTCCAACGCGAGCAGTACAGGGCCTGGTTGAGATTGAATTCGCGCACTTGAGCTTGATCTGCCCTTACGATTCGGATCTCGGGGGTTCGCTTAAGAATTGCTTGGGCCTCACTTGAGCGCGGACCCAATGCATTCAGACGCGTGATCAGAGGGATGTCGTGGGTGAGCGACAATAGGGACGTTCGAGATAGGGGAAATTCGATTATGGTGTCAGGACGAGCAATTCCTCCCATTGCTATATCTGTCCCCTCGTATCGGAAGAGCACGGGACAATCAGAGCAGATGAATGGTGTCTGGGAATCGGCGTAAAAGACGGTCCACTTCATCACAAGGAATATTTCCGCAAAGCGGATTGCCAGCCGAAGAATCCCGTTGCGGCTGAATTCCTCCGGATCTTGGTCTAAAGAGCTCAGTGCGGCTTTCATCTCATCCCGATTGACAGTAATTTCGGACCCTTCTATTGGCGCGGTACTGCCATAGGCTGGAACCCTTCGGAGTGACATCTGCCCCGGCCCCTCTGAGGCTTGCTTGTCGTGCCATTTAAGTAACGTGCTCGTCACTTCAGAGTATGTGGAATCAACCAAATTCCGGACCTGAGGTACCCTCGATCTCTGAACTCCCATCAGGAGCGCCAAGGATCTCCGCTCCGGCAGACTCAGCCGAGTTCTCCCCATAGCCAGTTTCCGGATCACCTCCAGACCCGGAACCTCCACCTGCTCGAGCCTATGCTCAAGTGAGTCGTCAAAGCTCCCATCAGCTTGTGGCACGCTGTAGTAATTTCGCTGACGTGCTAGTTGCTCCGGCTTACTTTGAAAGGGAGCATTTCGCTGTCGGCCGTAGCAGAACAGTCGTTCGCAATCCGGGTCTAGGAATCGCTCCAAATAGGCACGCGTAACGAAATGCTGTTGTTTTGGTCGTGCTGGCATTCACTTAGCTCAAGCATAAGAGTTCGAGTGTCTTTGCAACAACATAGAATCTTAAAAAGATGTTGTAGCGGTCGGGGCCACACATCCCCTTCTGGATTTAATATCCCGCAGTATTTTCATTTTCCTGCGAGGAGCGCCGACGGGGGGCAGACGTGGTTTCACGAGAAGAGCTGTACGAGTTGGTCTGGTCCGTGCCAATGGTCAAAGTGGCGGAGAAGTTCAAGGTTTCTGGTAGCTACATGGCTCGGGTTTGCACGAACCTAAACGTTCCACGCCCGGAGCGCGGATATTGGGCTAAGCTCGCTGTTGGAAAAGCACTCCATAAGCCTTCATTGCCGGAGTTAAAACCGGGTGATCCAGTCAGCTGGTCCCAAGATGGAGAATTTCAATCGTTACCTCGACCGCGACTTGTAGCGCCACCACGACCCGGCCCTCCGCGCAACAAATTGCTGCGTCCGGTCGCAGGCGTCCACGGACTGATTCGCAATGCAAAGGGAGATTATGATGCGGGCTATAAGGTGGATGAAGGCCAGCATCTCAGGCCTTACAAAAGGCTTTTGGTCGACATCACTGCATCATCCGCCGGACTCGATAAGGCACTGGGCTTTGCGAACGATCTATTCAACGCATTGGAGTCCGCTGGGTACCGTGTCCTGATCTCTTCGCCGGCCGAGAACTTCACGCGCCCCCGCATCGACGAACGCGAGCAATTGTCCAAATTGCAGCGCGGCGAGCACTCGTATAACTACACTCACCTATGGTCGCCCCAACTCCCCACTGTCGTTTATGTCGGCTCAGTCGCCTTTGGACTTGCCGTCATCGAAATGTCAGAGTCGGTTGTCCTTCGATATGTAAATGGAAAGTACATTCGCGAATCTGATTACAAGCCTCCCAAAACGTCAGTTCGATATGTTGATCACAGTTGGACGACGACGAAGGATATTCCTGGCGGTCGCCTCCGACTGGTCGTCTACGCGCCGTATCCTGGCGTGTCCTGGTCGATATCGTTCCAGGAGAGCAGAGACCGAACACTCACGACGGACATCCCGAAGATGGTGAAGTCAATCGAGAACTCTACTGAAGTGCTAGTGGCAAAGGTGAAAGAGGAAGAGCGGCAGGCAGAGCTTCGGCGTAAGGAGTGGGCGGCACAACAAGAACAGTGGCGTCAAGAGGAAGACCGCCGTCGCGTGGCTGAGTCCATCAAGGAGAGCCGCGCACAGCTTACTAAGGTGATAGAAGACTGGGCAAGAGTTGTGAGCCTCGAGCAGTTCTTCTCCGGAATCCAGAGTCGCGCCCAAGATCTTCCGGAAGAGCAGCGACAGGAAGTGCTGAATCGCCTCGCGCTCGCTCGCGAATTTGTCGGCACACAGGATCCGCTGGAATTCTTTCGCTCATGGAAGACACCTGCTGAAAAATATCTCCCATTGTCCATGCAGAAGGCTGCCGAAAAACGAGATTGAAACCGGGTAACCTCGCGCAGTCTACGGAACTTTGGTTTCCTGAAATGCTACGGTTTGCCAAGTGCCGTTGTGATTGACCCAAACGCGTGTGAAGCGGAACGTGCCGCTCGTATCTTTGCCGTCGCGAGTACCCTTGCTGACGAGTTTGCCGGTCTCAACGGCTGTGTTGCCATAGCGGTGTACCCTCACGTCGCTAATGTCCTGCGATTCGATCTTGAGTTTGCCTGCCTTCATGTCGTCGAGCAGTTCCTTCTTGGTAGAGACACGGCCATTCGCGTCAGTAAACCAATAGCCATCACCGGTCGCCTTGTCCATCCCATCAGCATCACCCTTGACGATTGCCTGGCTGCGATCTTTGTCGGCCTTCTCAATTTCGGCTGCCCCGCCGCCACTTGCCTTCGCGGCAGGCTTTTGCGCCGCGTCCTGAGTAAAACTAGCCGGAGTGCACAACAAGACAGCAGCAACGAGCGTTAGCAGCCTTTTCATTGAAGCCTCCTAAATATGTTTGGCGGAACGGTACGCGCTCGAAGTAAGCTTGTCAACTTGTCCCGGTTCGGATTGTCGGGATTAGTGCTCTAGGCCATTGCTCGGGCCGAGTTTCGTCACGCTAGAGGCAGATGTCGGGTACGAGTGGCAGCTGCAATCCTGGAGCCACATCCTCGACAGCGCTCCTCAACACCAGTCAGGCAGCACCAGTCAGGCAGCCTTCATTCCCATATCGGAACGATACGAATTGCACAAGAAATGGTGCAGGGGGTGCACAATCTATGCCTCTAATGCTTACCCCGTCAAACAAAGTGGGGAGTATGTGTGTGTGCTGCGCAAATGTACACACTTTGGTGCGTTCTCGTCGTAACCGTCCGGTAGGGGCTGCATTGACACCGTTTGATAATCTCAAGAGCACAGTGACGTATTTTGCCGATGATTCGCCATATGCATACGGACACGGTTCCCATGCGGGCGTCGTTCATGTGGGGTGGTTGGATAACGTTCATCCCTATCCCAAAGGGGTTGTTGAGGCCCGACTAATCGAAAAGATGAAATTGCTGGCCTCAAAACCCGTGGAACTTTACCGGGGTTTCCATATCTGTGAACTGTGTGCTGAACCGCCAGATCTTGTCAAAACGAATCTGCTCAACCGGGTGGTCATCGATCCGAACTGTTCGTGGGCACGATGGGTTGCCCAACGCTCAAGTAACGGCGAGATTCGAGTGTCCCGCGAAGGGATCATATTTGCTGCGCCAGTGCTGATTGTTCATTACATCGAAGCGCACAACTATTCGCCGCCTACCAAGTTTCTGAAAGCAGTCGAAGAAGTAACAGCCGATGAATCAGGGTGTCGAAATCCAGCTCATTGACCTCACCGCTACGAGCGAGGGTTACCGATGATCCTAGGACTCTTCTTTGCATGTTCATTGGATTTGCCATGGTAGGAGTGCGCGCCTTTTCATTCATCCATTCTTCATCCTTGAAACGATCATCTCAGCGAGCTTAAGACTCTCCGCAACTTTGGAGTGAACCGCCGGCGAGTTATCGATCTTCTCTTTGTTCAGCCGAATCGCCTTCTCGTCTGAGGAAACGATCAAAGCAGTCTGTCGTGAGTGTAACGGCGATTTTTCAACAGTCACTTGTTCAGCTGCAGGCTAAACTGAACCCATGCTGGCCGCTATTCCGTTCGATCTAGGCGTGTATCTAAACAAAACATTCCCATCCTTGTCGCTCGACGGAGGACTGCTTTACCGCTGGCCGTTGAGCGTTCGTTTCAGGCTTGGGCTGAACAGTTTCCGAGAAAGAGCACATAAGCTGTACGAGAGTATTTTCCCCACTGACGACACTTGCGTCGTAATTTCGCAAGAGTGGCCTGAGAAGGAAACGGCTGCCACTCGATACTATCCAGTGTTTTCTCTGCCCGGAGCCTTTGAACCGCCCCAGATTGGAGTCCGGCAGCTGATGGAACAAACGGGAGCCGAAACGGGCGACAGCGTTCTGCAATGGGTGCAACTGCCAGCGCGGGCTTTTTCATATCAGGCAATCTTTGAGGGAATCGCGAATGCAGACCACGCTCGAACGCCGTCTGTTTCTTCAAGAGTGTATTTCTTAAACCCGGGAAGTGATGTGCTGCTGCACATGTACGACGACAGAGGCCTGGATATCATCGCGGTCACGAAAGAACCCCTGATCCGGATCAGCCGACAATTCCCTGATTGGATTCTGGACGAAACCGGCCAGCAGCGAAGGCTGTGAGAGTTGTCGTAACCAGGCATTTACACTCAAGACCGCGTTGTAGGTGTAATGGCGATTTATCGGCAGTTATCTCGACGACAGGTTGGCGTATCTTCGCCTCACTTGTGAAAGCGGGTAAATGCTTCGTGTGCCGCGCGTCCTTCTGGACAGGTGCTCGTTAAATGCTGCTACTGCTCGCTTTCGTTGTCCTTGCTCCCTCAAGAATCGCGCCAATGCGGTAGAAGCAATCGGCGATCAGCGAACGCGCAGCCTGCACGCCCTCCCCACACGGGCCGTGAGCCAGCCTTTCTTCGCCCCAAGTAGTGAGCCAGCGGTAGACCGATAAGGCTTCCTTTTTTCGGCCAAGCATATCGAGCGTTCCGGCGTAATCCCAAACCACCATTGGGCAATAAGGCTCAATCTGTAACGCTTTCAGTTCGTAGTGCAAAGCCCGTTTGTACTGCTTCTGCTCGTAATAAGTCAGTCCGAGTCGCGTGAGCAGCCAGTGGTCGTTGGGTTCACGGTACAGCCATTGCCGGATGAGCAGACGAGCTTTCTCCCAATCGTCACGCTCGATTGCTTTCTCGATTCGCCTTGCAGCCCGACGTTCCTGAAGGTTAGACATAGCGGCGATTTTACGCTGAACTAATGACAACGAGATTACGGGCGAGAACAGGCGTTTACACTTGGGACCGAGATTGCAAAATCGAGATTCTGGTCGAGTCACGGCTACACGGAAAGTACTAATTCAGGAATTCTGACTTCCGGATCGCTGACAAACATTAAGGGACCGGCATGCATTCTGGAGGTTTTGAGGGTAATCGCGATGTTTCGCCAACCATGCCTAATTATGGGTTGATTGCTACAATTGCCGCCGTGCTCAGGTTCAACAGTTCCGAGATCATCCAGAAAGCGGCTAAAGGAGGCGACCCCTTCGCAGAGTTCGAACTGGGTCTCGCTTTCGAGTACGGCAGCGATTGTGAGCAGGATTTCGAGAGAGCATTTGAGTGGTACGCGAAAGCCGCCGATCGGGGCCATACTGTGGCAGAAGGAAACATCCTTGCGCAACATGTTCTAGGCCAAGTAAGCAAGTGGGAACCCGAGACAGTTCTCGCGCAGCTAAAGAAGCGTGCGGAGTCGGGAGACATTGACGCACAGAGCACTCTGGGCCTTTGCTACAAACACGGATATGGTACGGAAGTGAATTACACGGAGGCTGCGTTGTGGTTTCGTCGCGCTGCTCACGGTGGCTTGGCAATGGGCCAATTCAATCTCGGGAGCCTTTACTACGAAGGCCAAGGACTTCAAAAGGATCTGGCACTTGCAGCGGAATGGTACACGCGAGCAGCACAACAAAGAGAGGAGCTCGCTCTGTTGAGGTTAGGACAGATGTACCAGAAGGGATTGGGAGTCGAACTAGATCTCAATCGTGCCGTCGTGTTGTATTCCATTGCTTACAGGCGCGGCTCTGTTCGAGCGGCAAATCATCTCGGGTTCATGTTTAAGAAGGGCCTTGGAGTAAAGCGGGATGATTCCACGGCTTATGAGCTTTATCTAACGTCGGTGAATTGTGCTGAAACCCCCGAAGCCGAAGAAAACTCATCGTACCGTGGGACTGGCTATTACTGGCTTGGCTATATGGCTGAAAATGGAGAGGGAGTAAAGCGAGACTTGCGGACAGCGAAGCGTTGGTACGGTAAGGGTGCGGCGTGTGGTCAATCGAACTGTGTCAACGCATTGGCTCGCTTGCGTTCTAAGGCGGATGCGAGGCGATGCAGGGACGGTTCTTAGTTGTCGAAATCAGGCTGTTATCAACAGTGAGGTACGGCAGCCTCTAATGATAGGGCCCGACAGTTTCAGCCATGGAGGAACAACAGGGACCTTGGACTTGAAGATTGATGCTTTTCCCGTCCGGTGAGTCCAACTCCAAAGAAATCTTGGAATTCCGAGACTCCACTCGTTCCTCTTTCCATTGTCCCTGACTCTGCCGGTAGATTGCATAGCCAGTTCGCGGAAGCACGAAGGTGTGTCTGACAACGCGGTCATCATCAACGAGCACTAATACCCGAAGTTGATTGCGACTGCCCGTTGTGAACTCCATCCGATTCGCGGAAACGTACTTACCCGATCCACTCGCCTCTCGCAAGGACCCGATATAGCTCAAGTCAATGTGAAAGAGGTCTGCGCCCCCGTTATCTCGTCTAACCACTTCGATTTTTGCGTTGGTCAAGCCGGGGTCTGGCAGCATTGGCCTTACCAGAAAATAAGTCCCTACGAGCAACAGGAGTGCAGGGATCGCTACTCGTGCAGCGTTCGGCAAGACATGGTTCGTGCGTGGAACTAACACCGGAAATACGAAAAGTCCCCAGAGGCTTGTACATCCGGCAGCCACGTAGACTCCGACCGCTGAAATCGCGATGAACCATCCGACTCCAGCCATCAACAAACCGCCAGCGAGAAATGCGGGCACGACCGCAATGATCCGAAGCGCCCAGCGAGACAGTCGGCAAAAGCCCAAAATCGCTGCTCCGACTGCAAAGAAAGAGCCGTATAAGGCGGTTGCGGGAAAGAGAAGTACCGCGAAGCCTCCAAAGAATTTTAATTCTTGGAGCACTGGGACATGGGGCATCTGCCAACCCGGCCCCGGACGGTCGCTGTACGGCAAGTAGCCAATGCTATTAACCACAACCAGTAACAAAGTAGGGACAAAATCCGCAGCGACAATGTACGTGGCGCCGATCAAAAAGCAACGAGCCCACCATGCGCTCGGAAGTGTGCGGTTCGGCATCAAGGGGAGTTTACCTTACGAGTTAAACGCTACGGCGAACAGGGCGGGGTACCACGCTGGCGAAAACTCGCCATGACACTTACAACGCGGTTCTGAGTGTAAACGCCTGTTCGCAACAATCAGTAGGTGAGTCGATGCATAATGGCAGAGATGCGCGGGGTTAAACAGCTCACGATCACACTACTATTTACCATTGCGGCTGCTTCGGCGGTGACCAAATTGCGAGCAGAAGGGACACGTGACGAAATACATCAAGGAATTTCACTCGAACCTTGCGCAAGCTCTTGAAGGGATAAACAGTCCATCGCTCAGCCGTCTGGTTGGCGAGCTGATTCCCGGCGAGAAGAACCATATCCCACTGCAAGCCGCTGATCTACTGTGCTGGTATTCCGCTCGCAGTCTGCGGGTGGATACGATGCATGCCGATGACCGGCGACGCTACAGAAAGATTGCGCATCGGACAGGTGCTCGAATCAATTTGACGAACGATCAAATCTTGCAGATGGAAACTGCCCTGTTACCGAGTTTGTCGCTCAAACAGGACTAGAATGGAAGGTGTGAAGATTCAGTTTTATGGCGATGAGAGCGAGGACAAAGCCGAGAAGGTGCACGCAATTGGTGGCTTCATTGGCTTCGCTGACGAATGGGACAAAGTTCACACAGAGCTAATCGCTCGCGTAAAGCCTACCGGCATCAGTGCGTATCACATGACTGACTGCGAGTGTGGCTGGCGTGAATTCGCCAAGTGGAAGAAGCCGGACCGTGACCAATTAACTGTTGAGTTGATTGAAATCATCTGTCGCCACGATATTTTTCTAATCGGAACTGGCGTGCTGTTGGACGACTACAACACATTGCCCGCCGTCAATGAGGAAGCTGGGTTGCTGGGACACGACAAATGGCACATGGCATTCCAAGCCGTACTGCAACAGGCAGCTATCAGGGTTGACAAGAAGGCACCCCCAGACCTTGCAATCGATTTTTTCTTTGACTGGCAGACGAAACAGGGTGCCGCACGCAATATCTTTGAATTCACGAAGAATGACACCCGCCTGCAATCGTGGCGGACACGTCTGGGATCTCTCACGTTTGGTCACAAGGAATTCGACAAAGAGGAAAGCGTTCCAGTGCTTCAGATAGCCGATATTGCCGCCGTCGAAATTAGGAAAGCAATCGGAAATCCGATCACACACCCCCATCTCAAGGAAAGACGCTCTCTTGCTCGGCTGAAAGAGGCTAGAAAGGTTTGGTCTATCCAGTACCTTGATAAGCCAGTATTGGACGTACTGTATGAGCTGAAGCGTGCCGAATTGGGACTCCCTAACAATGCTGCGGAAGCTGAGCAGCGTTTAACCCAGCTACGACTGGCAAAGAAAATCCTGAACGCTCCAACTTCCCACTAAGCGCACAGGTTACGCTGATGTGACCACACCAACCATGTTTTCAACGATGAATTGGGCAACCTGTTCTGCGTCCATCGGCGCACTGTTTGAAGAAACGAAGACTTCTTGATCTATCACGCATAACGACATAGCAAAACCTGTGCCGACCATCGGATGGGCGGAGCACCCGGCCACCCGCCATTTAAAGACTATGGAGTCTCCTTGAGTGTGATTTGCTGGACAAGGTCTGGTCCAAAGAAGGTATTTCCGGGGAAAAAGGGTACGCCTACACTAATTTGTCCTGTGACTGTCGCTGGCCCAACCGTGCCAGAACTGAGCATGCCAGAGTCGAAAAGTACACCATCGCCTCCCGAAAACATCGCCAGGCCTCCTAAGATAGGGACACCACCAGGACCGCTGAAAAGGTTTGCCGTCGCGCCAATATCACCACTGCCATTCGGGCATCCTGCAGCCTGGAAACAAGTCACAACCGTTGAAGTCCAGTTTCCACTGTAAAAGGCAGTGCCAGTGATAGCGCCTGTGATGTCTTGGCTGATGTCGAACGTGATATTTAGGTTCACTGTGGAGTTGTAGTTGGCTGAAGAGTCGCTTGTAACGCCCATCAGTTGGACTGTTCCAGTAAAAACTCTTGAGACTTTTGTGAAAGTAGCTCCGACCGCGACGTCCTGATTTGAGTTGTTGGTGATGCTGCAACTTCCCTTGCCGGAGCATGCGCCATCCCAGCCGGAGAATGATGATCCCAAGTGGCCGATAGGATTGAGGAATACGGGCTTGCCCCCAACAGGAAAGATGTCCGAGCAGATCCCACTCGTAATCCCGCCGACGATCGTGCAGGAGATAGAACCGGGAAACGAGGTAATCTGGCCGTCTCCATTTCCTCTTAACGTAACCTGCAGCTTAAAAGTATTTGATGGTGTTCCACCGCCGTTGAAAGGTGGAGCGGAAAAGAATGCTTCGCGCAGGTGGAGGGCTCCGGTAACTCCTTCTAGGGCCGCTATCTTCTTTTCAAGGTCGTCGATGCCAAATCTTGAGAGCACGGTTCCCGCAGGACTTGTAAAAACTTTGGTCAAAAAGTCCCTAATGAACTCGTCGAGTTGTTTCGCTCCGTTCTGAACAAGCTGTACTGCTCCTGGGGTAGATTGACCTTGAGCGCCTCCCACCAGTATCTCTCCGCCTGCCGCTCCCAATGCGATACCGAGCAGGATAGCAGCCGGCCGTGCCAGCGCGATGGCGGCTGCTTCTGGACCTACCGCTACAACCGCTATCCCAACTGCTGCGCTGCCTAGCACAACTTCAACGGCAGTCAGGATCGCTTGTGGAGCACAGGCAGCTACCGCTGCACGGAAGTAGTTAGCTAAGTTATCCGGATCATTCGGATTAGGGGTGGTGGCATAGTAGTTATAAGCCGTGCCTGCCTCTGTTGAAGCGCAGGCCGGAGGATCTGGCAAGTTAGCACTAAACGTTCGACTTGCGGAAGATGTTGTAAATGTGGCGCTAGCATGAGCCGCAAGAACCCCAAGCAAGGCTTGATCTACTACCGACAAATCACTGGATGCAATAGTCACGTTCTGACCATCGAAGATACCAATGGTGTAGGTCTGTGTGGGATCAGAAACAACACCTTGGACGCCTGCGATGATTGTGTTCAATGCCACTACTTCATTGACAAGGGCTGCGTCTAGTGCAGCAGTATCGAAAATCTTTCCTTGTACTCCGGACTCCAGCGTGTTCATCATGAAATCGCGCTCTGCCTGGAGATAGGCCAAGGTCAGCGTTCCAGGTGCCGACGGCGGAACAGTGAGAGCCTGGATTTGCAAGCCATTTACCGTATTGGACTGAACGGTTCCAGACGCTTCGGATTGGCTCACAAGTATGCTGTCTGTCCCTGACGTGAAAGCTCCTGTATTCGCATCGACGAATGGAGGCACTGATACTGTCACCGTGGTCGTGGTCAGGGCGACTGGAGATACTTGGACAGAGACACCATTGGATTGCGTGAATTGTACCAGCGGCGAGGCAGTAGCATCGAAGCCAGTTCCTGTAATTGTCAACAGCGTGCCAGGCATCGCGCTCATTGCACTGATGGACTGAAGCGTCAAAGGAATGCAGGGTGAGGAGGTAACAGCAATCGCCCCGGTATTGTCGATTCCAATCTGCCTGCACTGAGTACCATCTGGACTCTTGACAACGATGCCTCCTCCCGCCATCGTGATCTGCACGGGTCCTGCTACCGAAAGCACGTTATTTGAAATGTTGGCGCTTGTCCTTACCGTACCGTCAGGAAAAGTAACTCCAGCGCCAGTCCCCGTGAGTTTGACGTTTCCCGAGACTTCGAGAGCTTGGCTGGGGGTAGTGGTTCCAATGCCTACATTGCCAGTTCCATTAATGAAGATTCGGTTGGCGTTGGCCGTGTA
>Ga0207086_1124_pt1 | contig 17232 bp, 16 predicted proteins | sample Alteio_BWMinHeat_54_FD_153540 | JGI IMG/M metagenome (GOLD analysis project Ga0207086, IMG submission 153540) | Enriched cells from forest soil in Barre Woods Harvard Forest LTER site, Petersham, Massachusetts, United States -... | ecosystem: Environmental > Terrestrial > Soil > Temperate forest >... | reverse complement strand
CGACAACTCTCTTTATTAAAACCTGTAATACTGTATAGAAGTAAATCCCAAGGCCGATTGAAGTCGACAAAAACAACATATCATACATGCCTATGTTTGAACCATCTTGATTTTCTAATGCTGCTATAATCATTAAAGCTGTTGCAATAGCATAATATCCTGAAAGGACTCTGAGTCGAAAATTTGCCTGCCAGCTCCAGCTATATAATAAGATAGACACCAAGTAAGTAAAATAGGATATTGGCTCTAAAAAGGCTGTAATAAGGTACTGAAAACTCAAGATATTTCTAATTAAATAAAAATACAGACTTGAAGAATATTGAGCATTTAGCTAAATGCTCCTCAATTGTCCGACCTCTATATATAAACTTTGAAACACTATTACTTCGGTGTACAAGGAGGTATTGGGCAACCGCCTCCACCATCCCGTGTTTTAATTGGCTTGCCTTTAATATATCCAACTGCATCTATACGTAAGGCACCTACCTTTTCACCGGTTTTTGTAACTGCCTCTTCAACGGTAACTGTAAATTGTACTTTGTCTGGGTTGTTACTAAGAATTCCTTTCAATGTACTAGCACTAAATACGAATTGAAGTGCATTGCTGGTTTGTATCTTTTTTGCCATAGTCGTTTATTGATTAAAGTCTACTATATAAAATCAAAAGTGGCTAATTTTTGCGTAAGATGCTACGGGGGTTTTCCCATTTTTGATACGGGAAAAATACCCTTAAACAAAAGAATAATTACTCTTGATTATAATTGCTTATGTATCAATCTTTGGTTATTAGATCACAATATTATTGGGATTATGATTCCGTAAATGGTATTGAATCAAGGGGATTCCTACAAATAATAAATAATTAAAAATGAATAAGGCATTACTAGTCGGGATCAATAAATATCCAGGCAACGAACTGAATGGGTGCATCAATGATGTGCAAGACATGGCCAATTTTCTTACTGCCAAATGTAATTTTACTCATAGCGATATTCGATTGCTCACCGATGCACGTGCAACCACGCAAGGCATCCGAGAAAGGTTAAGCTGGCTTCTCGATGGACTGAAAGCAGGTGACCGTGCCTTCTTTCATTATAGCGGCCATGGAGCTCAAGTGGCAACCCGTAACCCCAAGGCTGAGGTAGATGGATTGGATGAAGTAATTTGCCCTGTAGATTTTGACTGGTCAGATGCCCACATGATTCGAGACAAAGAATTCAATAAGCTATTTGCGTCAGTACCTGCAGGTGTTGAGTTTGTTTGGGTTTCCGACTCGTGTCATTCAGGCGACCTCTCGCGTAATTTTATTAAACCAAAGGGCCAACCTAAGGCCAAGCATCGCACCATCCTTCCACCGGTTGATCTCGATTGGCGGTTACGCACTGCCAAGGATCAAAATATCCGCGCCCTAACAATGAATAAATCTGCGAGCAATCTCAACGTTGCCCTTATCTCGGGTTGTAAATCTGACCAGACCTCTGCTGACGCTTATATAAAAGGTCGATATAACGGAGCACTTACTTATTATTTATTGTCGGAATTGAAAAAATCGGGAGGCCTGACTGAAAATCTAACTGCAGTCGTTAAGAATGTGAATCAAGCTTTGAAAAAAGGCAAGTATTTGCAACAACCGCAGTTAGAAGGAAGCCCATCAATAATTACAAAACCATTTTTGAAATAGTCACACTGACGGAACGTGATAAAATCGCAAACTCTTATCCTAATTGGGTGATTCGAAATAATCATTCAAAATAAACCTGATTGACTAAAAAAACATCTTAAATTTCATTTATGATGTGTTTTTTGGTGTTGAATCTTGTTGGTCTAGGCTTTTTTAATAATTGTTTTATCTCAGGTGTATTACTGTTTCAAAGCAGTCCCGCCACCTTAAGTTCATTGGTGGAACAGCAAAATGAGCAGGTTCAACGAGCCCTTATTATGGTGCTTATTCCGGTTGTAGTTGCGTTTTCATTTATTGTTTTTGTTTTTTATCGCTCCAAGCGCGAAACGTTTTTCAAACACCATGAAGCTAATCTTAAATTGAGTATTGCTGAAGGAGAATTGAAAGCCTTGCGCGCTCAGATGAGCCCTCACTTCATTTTTAATTGCCTTAATTCTATTCATCACTACATGCATACCAACCAGGCTCAAGCTGGTGAATACCTGGTGAAATTTTCTCAACTTATCCGACATACGCTGGAAAGTTCCGCGCTCCGCATGGTGCCACTTATGGATGAGGTGGAAGCTAACATAAACTACATTCGACTAGAACAACTTCGCCTTAATCATTCCTTTGACTTTCAAATTCAATTTAGTGATGATCTTTCCGTGGAAAAGATTAATATTCCACCCATGTTGATTCAACCTTTTATTGAAAATTCCATTTGGCACGGTCTTAACCAGGCTGGAGAAGGAGGTCGAATCGATATTCTGTTTTCAAAATTAGATGATAGACATCTACAATGTGTGATAGAAGATAATGGAAAAGAGACTGAGGGCAAATCAGAGCTCGACTTGTCACGGGTTGTAAAAAAAACTTCAATGGGCATGAGTCTTATTCAGGAAAGGATTAATATTATTAATTCTTTGAATAAAACAAAAGCAAAATTTGAAATCCAGTTTCGCGCCGATGGCAAAACCGGAAAACGCATCGTCCTTGTTATACCTTATGAAGATTAAGCTATGAAGTACACTGTCGCCTTGGTTGAAGATGAATTTCATCAACAACAAACTATTAAGGAAATGCTTTCTTCATTTCCTGAATTTCAGTTGGTAGGAATAGCCTCTTCCGTTGAAGAAGGAGAAGCTTTGCTGCAATCAGCAAAACCGGATCTTGCACTGCTAGATGTGATGCTATCCTCAAGAACATCGTTCGACATGCTTGGAAAAATGAAGCAAATTCCATTTGACATAATTTTTACCACATCTTACGATCATTTTGCAGTACAGGCATTCCGCCTCTCTGCAATTGATTATCTGATGAAGCCTGTTGCACGAGATGATTTTGCTCAGGCTCTGGAAAAATTTAAACAACAACGGGTTCATCAAGATAAAGGAGCGAACATACAGAATCTACTTTCCAATCTTCAATTGCCAGAAGCTGATGCGAAAACAAAAATTGCTCTGCCTACGGCCAACGGTTTTTTATTTGTTTCCATTAAAGACGTTATCCGCTGCGAATCGGATAACAACTACACTACGTTTCATACTAATGACAAAAATAAAATCATCATTTCAAAAACGATGAAGGATATCGAATTGATGTTGATGGGCTATCATTTCTTTAGAGTTCATAATTCACACTTAATCAACATGGAATGTATCAAAGAATACATTAAGGGTGAAGGTGGCTATGTCCGGATGACCGATGGTTCGGTTATCGAAGTTTCACGAAGACGCAAGGACGAATTCCTTCAACAGCTCCATAAGCTCTAACCGTTTTCTCTTTGTTTTCCACCAATATCTAAGTCAAGTCCTCCGATTTCTAATTTGTGGTTTTCCAATTTGACGAAGCACTATACATTCGATTCAAATTAGAAAATGATATGGCAAAAATGATCGCATCTGCGTTTGTTGGCAACGGCTCGTTGCGACTTTATCTCAACAACGAACTGGTTATTAAAGATTCTGATTCCATTTTGGTTGACGTTGAAGAAAATGAAGACCACATCGTCCATTGGTTCGTCAGTGGCCGCGGCCCCTATTCCATCACCATCTCATCACCGAAGGAAGCAGAATTTCAGTTAACAAAAATGGTGAGTTCAGCAGGTAAGGACATCGACTCATTCTCTTTTCGCTTATAAGCAACAGATTTTAAACGAGTTTCATTATCCACCTTTAAAAACCAACCTCTATGTCGAAATTAATGTCTTACAAAAAACTGATGCCAGCTGAAAGAAAATCAAATGGCAACGAAACCATGATCGACTTGATCTATAACTTTCTTAATGAACCTGCATTAAGAGGGCTTTCTGATCTTGCAATCGGAGGAACATTACCACTTACTGATTTTCAACTCGGAAACGGAAGTTGCGCCAAGCAATTTTGGTACTGTTTTGATCAAAGCCAGACTTCTTTGGATAAGAAGGTATTTCTCTCCATTGAAGATTCAGTAAATGAATGGCCACGGGATCGGAAACCCTCAGAGATCCCAACAGTGCCAGAGTCCGAAATCCTTCACAAGCCTGTAACATCATTTACTTTTGATGATGCCAATTTTGATCGTACCGATATCGCGCAAGTAGATCAATTCATCCAACAATATAGGGATTGCAATCTCCAGACAGAGGCAATAAGACAAACCGATGTAAAAAAATTCGGAAAAGCCTTTATGGAAAACTTTGGTGGCAAAAAAGAGAACAGGGAGTTTTGCTATTATCCACTTGCCTATTTTGAAAACTTTACACCCGAAACCGGACAATATGTTATCGATGACTTCCTGAAACTGGGCGATATTCAATATGTGCGTTACCATTTTGGACTTGAGACATCATATGGACATGGGGCTAACCGAATCCGAGTGATACTCTTCCCTGTTGGAAAGGACTTAACAAAACTCCCTACTAAGCACGCCAATGATGTAATGCAATTAAGTTGGCCACCACTTATGCAAAATTACTTTGAAACTGAATCCATTGATCATCCAATATCCATTGAAGTTGAAAACTTTGGGTAGGTTATAAAATAGAGAATGCTGTTTTAAGCTAAAGTTTCAATATTTTTAGTGCCGACAACGAAAACTAATTCGTTTCATCGGTATGGACTCACTTATATCTTGGATTTCAATTGTTTCTACGTTCTCAGTGCTAGCGCCTTTATTTCTTTTATTAAAGAACTTCAAAAATTATGAATTCGAGATAAAAGCGCTAGCACTTTATTTATTGACTGGTTTTTTAATGGATGTAGCCAGTTGGTACACTTACTCAACTAATAACAGTGAGATTCTTAATTTTCTACATCACTCTTACGATCTTTTTGAAGCCGTTTTTTTAAGTTGGTTTCTTGGAAGAGTATCTCCTTATCCTCGCATAAAATCTCTATACAATTGGTTGTGGACGGTTCTTCTTCCACTTTGGCTATTGCGTTTTTATTCTCCGGAATGGATGGGGCGCTTTAAAATTTTTTCTCAAGTATTAATCGCTTTTTCCTCTTGCTTCTTCATTCTTAAAATGGTTGAAAAAACTCCGGATGTTTCCAGAAACCTTATGGTGTGGATCTTACTCGGCATATTCTTCTACTGCTTTTGTACTTATTTCATCTTAGGCACTCTTGTCTTTGTTGTTGCTAAAGCTTGGTTTTCACATAATCTAGTTAATATTACTACCAATCTTATTTATTTCATTGGGGTCATTCGAGCAAAGAAGACAGTTTCCTGAAATTAACAGCCTCCAAATTCTTATCAAATATCACCGAATTCTAAACCATGCCTGCCAAATTCTATTTATCGGTTGAAGGCTTACCGGCCATGCGGTAGCTTAAGGAGTTTAGGGTTACCTATAATTACTTACTAAGATGGATTCAGAATCAAAAATCGACTAGTTCATAAATTAAAATGATTGCATGAAGCTTTTGAAGTTATTTAGTCTAACAGCTCGGAACCAGTCTGAGAAAGCATTGGAAGATCCTACTCTTTATAAAGTGGTCACACTAACAGACACCTATTGTGGCCGCATCAGCTATCAAGACAATATGATGATGTGGTTAAATGCCTCGGATAAACCTGTGAAAATCCTCAAAGAGAATATTGTTAAAATAACGATCATATAGTTAGTTATGCAGATAACTATAACAAATGCAACGTGCAAAATATAAATACCCCTCATGATCACCATCAACTCCAATTGCATTAACCTAATCAAAAGTTTTGAAGGCCTGGTACTTCACCCTTATCATGGCGCTGCCGATAGACCAGAAATTTTCACTATTGGCTACGGTACTATCAAATACCCACCGTATTATTTGCGAGGAAAGATGGTAGCCCTCACCGACCCGCCCATTACTGAGGCTCAGGCCGAAAACTTTTTACAATATGAAGTCTCTCAAAAATCAGTAGCCATAGATTTGTTGCTTCGAGATGACTTGTCATCTAACCAATTTGGCGCATTAGTTTCCTTTGCCTACAACTTGGGTGATATGGCCTTGAAGCAAAGTACATTGCGAATGAAGGTGAATAAAAACCCTGTTGATCCAACTATCCGCGATGAGTTTATGCGTTGGGTGCATTCAAATGGGTCGATCGTAGAAGGGCTTATTCGACGAAGAAAAGCAGAGGCTGATTTATATTTTCAGGTTTAAAATTCAAAAAATTAACTGAAGTCAATTTGGTGACCACCGAATTCTAGCTCATTCCCTCCAAATTCTAATTCATCTCAACCGAAATCTACTTGCAGGTTGAAAACCTACATATCTAAGGGTAGTTTCAGATCGCCTTTCTATTTCGGCCTTCAAAATGAAAATCATTGTTGGACTAGTCTATCTGGTACTTACAACTACCCTATCCTTTTATTCAAAGGCTCAAATAAATAATTCAAGTATACTGGTCATTTCTGGAGGAGGCGCACGCGGTGCGTGGGGAGCAGGATTAGCCAAGCATCTTACAACAGCAGAAAATAAAAATTATACGATCGCTATTGGTACCATCACTGGAAGTTTGATGGGACCGCTCGTTTTGCTCCACAAATTCGATACATTAGAAAATGCCTACACTTCGGTTACACCGCGCAGCATTTTCAATGTAAATCCATTCAACTCTAAGGGGGACATTAAGGCCTTCAACGGGATATGGCGAGCATTATTTTATAGAACGCTTGGAGAATCTAAAAATCTCCTTACAAGAATCAAACAAAACTTTACACTCAACGATTATAATCTACTAAAAAAAAGTGGCCGTGAATTTTTCTCAACCGTCACCAATATGACGGACTATAATGTCTATTACATGTCTACCCAAAAATATTCGTATGACAGCACTGTAAATTGGATATGGGCTTCTGCGAATCAACCGGTATTCATGTCTATCTATGAAACCCAGTCTAATCCAGAAAAAGGGAATAAAGAAAAGACAACATGCTATTGGCAAGACGGAGGACTACGCGAAGCAGTGCCACTTACAAAAGCAATTAATTTGGCCGTTGACCGTGGCATCTATAACATTGACGTAATTGTTCACAGTACAAAGCGACCCACCGATATCAACTGGACACAAAAGGGCGTCTTGACCGGATTGGAAAGAACAATTGACATTCTTACCGAGTCAGTCAAAAGACAAAATATCGAAACCGGGGTTTTGTTGGATAAACTTCAAAATTGTGAGAAGGAAAGTTCAAGCACTCCTTCACAATTATTTACAATCAGCATTTATTATATGTACGATGAAGATTACAATTTATTAAGCAATAGTTTACTTTTTGATCCAATGATCATGCGCACGATGTGGGATAGTGGAGCGAAAGGTCACGCCAGAAGATCAATCTATAAAGTAACGGCTCAAAGTCTTCAAAGCATCATGCACTAATCTAAGCGGAGCAAGCCGAAAATCCGAAGAAGAGTAGGCGATTAAGAATCAAATTTATGACCGGATCGGTTGCATTGGATGTGGTTATTGGATTAGTGTTTATCTACAGTTTATATAGTCTGCTTACAACAACGGTTACGGAAATGGTAGCCACACTTATTCGGCTACGTTCATCTTTTCTTGAGAGTGGGATCAAACGAATGCTTGATGATGGCTCCAAGACAACTGTACTGTCGGAAGGGTTCTTTAATCAACCACTGATAAAATACTTGGGTAGTGGAAGTTTAGGTGGACTAATAAAAAAACCGTCTTATTTATCCGCACAAAATTTTTCAAAAGCACTTCTTGAACTACTTAAGGTAGAGGGCGGAAAACTTTTAAAGGAAACTCCAAGCCCAACAACATTAGCTAAAATTCAGGAATCACTCAAAAAACTAACCAGCACAAGTGAAACTATAACGTTTATACACTCATTATTGGAAGATGCCCAAAATGATCTGGATAAATTCAAAACTTCTTTAGAGCAATGGTATGACGACACCATGGAGAGAGTGACAAGTTGGTATAAGAAGTGGATTCAACTGATTATGTTCTTCATAGGTTTTTTAATTGCAGCAATTTTCAATGTTGATACAATCTCAATAGTTAAAAAACTTTCACATGACCCTAAGGCACGAGAACAGTATATTTCTTTTGCACAAAAACTTGTCGACGATAAAGAGTTTGCTAAACAAGTTGCAGGAGATACAGCTCAACAAAAAAATTTTGATGAGTTAAAAAATACTTTTACCTCATTGCGCGTCCAAGCGTTAGAAAGCAATGATGTTTTATCGGTTAAGAGGGGCCCGTTTGGACGCGATCAATTTTTTGGCTGGTTGATTACAGCCGTTGCTCTTTCTTTCGGCGCTCCATTTTGGTTTGACTTGCTCAACAAGTTGATGAAACTAAGAAGTTCAGTCCCGACAGCATCTCAAAGTTCTCCTGGACCAAAGAGTAAGGAAACTGATTCAGTAAAGCGCGTTGGGTAATGAAAGTAACTGTAATCAAGCCGCTAAATGTTCGTGTGGGCACCCCAAGCGTAAACGCTCCCTGTTATCAATATATAACGCCAGGAAGCGAACTTGAAGTTGATGGTCAATTGTACAGTGGTGATGCCTACGATAACATTAATACTTGGTATAAAGATGGAGCGGGTAATTATTATTGGAGTGGAGGAGTGATTAAACCGATAACTTCTCTTACCCCAGTAGCAAACGAGACCTCAGCAGTTACATATCCTACAAATTTACGTGAGCTTGTTAAATTAAACGGTGACTATCCACTGTCATCATTAGGTTCCAGCGGTGTAGTCGCTGTGTTAGATTCAGGTATAACTAACTCTCTATTAAAAGCTAGAATTAATCTTGAAAAAAATTTTGTCGGCAATCAAGTGGATACATCAGATATTTATGGTCACGGTACCAAAGTTGCTGGTATTATTTGCGGAAATGGTCCAATAATAAAAAGTTTCGCATCCCTATGTTCAATTATCAACTATAGAGTTGCTGATGAAAATGGGGTAATTACTTCGGATCCAGTATATAATGCTTTGGATACTCTAAATAAACTGAACCCCCAACAAGCTAAAGTCGACGTAATCAATTTAAGTTTTGATACACCTTCAAACTTAGTTTCGTACATGCAGCCAATCATTGACGGATTGGCCAATAAAGGAATAGTTGCTGTAGTGGCTGCTGGAAATGGGGATACATTAAACAACATTGCTTCTTTACAAAATGTAATTAAAGTAGGAGCAATTAAAAAAGATGACTTTAATTCCATTAAAGAAAAAGGTCTCAATAAAATTTACGATTGCGCATTCATAGATACCCCTATACTATCTACATCCAATAAAGACAAGTATGATGAAATTGGTCAGGCTAGCGCGTACACTGCTTTAATCAGTAGTATGATTTGTGCGTTTCTCAAGGATGCATCAAATTCACAATTACAAGGAAGGCAGAGATTAGCGACAATAAAACAATTTCTAACTAATTGCTCTTTCGCTATTTCTGATGAATATTTTCCGCAAAATTTTAAACCGTTAAAGCGATGAAAAAAATCATTGCAGCTTTCCTAATATTCAAAGCTCTGTCTACGCCACTATTCGCCCAAAATGCATTTTATGATTCGAAGACAATTGTTAAAAATAAGTGGGCTGTCTATTCTATCGTAACAAATACAGCTGATATCACAGTTTCAAAACCCAATGCAAACGAAGTCTTGTTACTTCTATCTACATATTTATCCAAAGATGAAAGACAAAATATCGATAATGAACCTGATCCCGTTAAGAAATTTAAATTATATCAAGCGGCATTTAAAAATAATCCCTTTGTTCAAATTTCCGGAGCAGTAGAGGATAACCCTCTTACGGGATTAAACCTAAGCAAGACTTCAATTAGTTCTCTATTTGCTAATTCAGGAAGTATTAATGTCACCAACATTGCCGATGGGCTTGCCAAATTTCTTGTTGAGCGAGTAAAAGAAGAACTAACAATTTCATTCTTTCAAAAATTTAAAGATGATTTAAATAAACAAAAAGATTTGCAAATCTTATTCCCAGCTACCTGGGCATGGCTTAAGGTCATTGATACTCAGGTTTACAACTTCACCTCATACATAACACTTCTTCGGGAAGCTTTTATCAAAGATCTTCAAGTCATTATTCCCAACCTTCAAAAGGTGATCAATGATCCACGCTATAATGATTATTTTGATTCAAACAAACCGCTACGATCGTTGTTCAACTCAGCACTCATCATTACACAAGGGTTGCAAGCAGGCAAACATGCCGGGGACATTCTAAACGATGTGGCACAACAAGACTTCAAAGATTTTGACACGATTGAACCCAATTTAAAACCTACGATCAAAACACTCGACCTGCTAGTAAAATCTCTTTTATCTAAAAGTAAAGACCATTACCTGGTGCCATTTGATTCGATTAAGACTGCATTCGCTGATAAAGTGACCTTTACAATTTATTTAGGCCTACTGTATCAAATGGCTGATACATCAATCTATTTTGATAATGATACAAAAAAAACACTAAGGGCGATCTTAACAAATATTAAAAATGAGTTTGATGCCTTTAGAAATCGGTATCAGAACGAGATTGAACTTCTCGTTAGCAAAGCGGAAAACGTTCAACATTCTATTTTAAACATAAAAAAACAGAATGCACAAACTGATACAAAGGCTACTTACGCTGACTACTACAACTTATACAATAGTTCAATTACCCTCATTGAAGAAGCCTCCAATGTGCCTCCCTTACTGGGTATCCAGGTACAATGGAAAAAGGAAAAAGATACTTATTTTTTTGTCGCACGGAAGTTAGGAGAAATATACTTAGATGTGAACCAGAAAAAATATGCCTCGGCTATCTTAAGTGGTGTCTTCATTTACGACACTCTTTTTAAAGGAGAAAATGTAAATAAAAAGATAAGAGAGATTCAGAAATATATCGAAGAAAATAAAAACATTCAAAAACAGCTTGTTGATCGTTCAAAAACCTTAAACAGTAACCCGGAAAAAACTATTGAAGAAATCATAAAGCAATTATCTGATAAGAAAGAGGACAAGGAAATAAAAAGCAGCCTTGAAAAAATAGCTAACACGACTATAAAAGCGAGTGACCAAATTATTAAAGACAACATCTGGCTTAATGATTTTACAAACAAGACCATTCTCCATAATGACCTAAATATCTCTCATAATATAAGTAAGGACTTATTAAAGTACGGAAACTTCGCAGCCCAAATTGCTGCCGCTGAAAACTCTGATCAAGTAGAAGAAGCCATAGAAGCGGTGGCACTTCCTGCGGGATCCTCCAGGATAAAAAGAGAAACACCATTTAATGTAGCATTGAATGGATACCTTGGTTTTTTTGGAGGTGGGGAACAAATTCTCTCACTTGACAAAAAGACAATAGGTACATATGGTATAACAGCACCGATAGGAATTTCTATCAGCAGAGGACATTCTATATTTTTCTTTAGTACTGGAGAATCGGGTTGGAAAAATGGAAAGTGTGGGTGGTCAACTTCTCTTTTCATTTCAATTATTGATATTGGCGCGCTCGCATCCTTCCGCGCTACACAAACGCAGACATCATCAAACGATACTATCACGACCACTCCGCAAATTCCAAATATTCAATTTAAAAATATTATCTCTCCGGGCGCGTTCATATCGCTTGGAATTCCTAAATGCCCCCTATCAATAAATCTTGGCGCACAGATTGGCCCAAATCTTAGATCGATTTCAGTTTCATCGGATTCTAATCCTACAATTACTAACAATTATGCTGATCAAATGTATTGGAGATTTAGCATTTCATTGGTGGCAGATATTCCAATCATTAACTTTTATACAAAATCAAGGTGACCTGCTCGATAAGTCGGTTGCCACTGAATGCAGAAAATAAAAAAATATGTCAACTCCAAAACAAAATCTCGGTATCCCCGAAAACAACAAAGTTATTATCAGCCTAGATGGCGGAGGAATGCGCGGTGTCCTCACACTTCAACTTTTGAAAAAACTTGAAGAGGTTGCCGATGCTCCTTGCCATCAATGGTGTGACATGGTAGCGGGTACATCCACAGGAGGAATAATTGCTGGATTAATTTTAAAACGCAAGAGTGCAGCTGAAATCGAGAACCTATACATGCAACTGGTGTCACAGGTTTTTACAAAGCGTAATTTTTTATCCGATCGGTTTTTAAACCCACCCAAGTTCGATAAAAAGAACTATCGCCATCTGCTTAAACAAATTGTAGGGGATGTCACGCTCGAACAGGCCTGCAAAGACCAGCGTGCTCTGGACCTTCTTATCACATCTAAAGACATGACAGCGGGTGAGGAAACTTTTTTTACGTGTTTCGGTAAAGGCAGCAATTTTATTGGAACTTATAAAGATGTACTACTTCGGGCTGTAATGGAAACCACCATGTCGGCACCTACTTACTTTCTTCCATTCGAGCGGTTCATCGATGGGGGCACCACTACCTTCAATAATCCAGCAGGTGCTGCTGTGCTCGAGGCACTTTGTTATAGCGGCAAGGATAGCTACAAAGCTGATAAACTAACCGTCTTTAGCTTCGGAACTGGCACATCCCTTCGCTTTATCAAACCCGAAGACACACGCGACCCAAAAGGCATTGATGTAAAATTCTGGTTGAACTATGTGATGGATGAAACCGGCAAGGATGCAAGTGAAATGCAAACCGACATGCTTCGAAGCAAGCTGATGCCCAATCTTGATTTTAGAAGATATCAAATCTCGTTAGACGACATTTCTCTGAAAAAAATTCCTGATAAAGACATTACCCATATCTATCATACGCAAGCAACCACGTTGAGGCAGCTCACCAACGATGAATTAAGCGCAATAGACATGGCTGATGTTTCAAAATTTGGACTGATGAAGGTGATTGGGGAATCGATGGCCGAGTACATTTGCCCTCCTGCAGAAAATAATGTTGTCCTCGGCGAGCGGAAAGGAAATTGGTTTAAGAACGACCTGGTTGTACCTAACACCACGCATGACCAACTGGTAACTGCATTCGGTGATATATCTCGAATAGCGAAACAACTAAGTTCAGTTAGTTGGGTGGATGCGCAACCAACCGCGTAATAGAAATTTTTTAAAATAAATTCTCCAATAACCATTAACTTCCTTCAACATGAAACGAATCCTCTCACTCGATGGTGGTGGCATACGCGGAGCCCTCACTTTAGGCTATCTGCAAAAAGTAGAAGAAGTACTCAAATCAAAAAGCAATGACCCTGACAACTTCAGGTTATATCAATACTTTGATTTAATTGGCGGCACAAGTACGGGATCAATCATCGCCTCTGCACTTGCCATTGGCATGAGTGTAAACGAAATCAAGGAGTTGTACTTTGAATTGGGTGTAAAAATTTTTGGAAAAAAATATAAATGGTGGAATATTTTCCAAATCGATGAATTATTAAAAGCTTCCTATGACGAAAAACCATTGGAAGATGAATTACAAAAAGTTTTCAAAGACATTACTCTGGGGGATAGTCGTATTAAAACTGGTTTATGTATTATAGCTAAACGCGCAGACACCAACAGTGTATGGCCACTGCTCAACCATCCAAATGGGATGTACTTTAAATACAACAAGGATATTCTTCTTTGGAAAGCCATTCGTGCCAGTGCGGCCGCCCCTACATACTTTCTCCCTCAATCCATTGATGTAGGTGGAAAACTGAATAAAGCTGTTTTTGCAGACGGTGGTGTTAGTATGGCTAACAACCCAGCCTTGCAACTACTGATGGTTGCCACATTAAATGGATTTCCATATAAGTGGGAATGGGGCGCAGATAAACTATCAATTGTATCTATTGGCACAGGTATGAGTAAGTGGGATCGTATTCCTGATGAAATAAAGAAAAACAATTTATTGAATTGGGCACAACAGCTACCGGATATGTTTATGCAAGATGCCAGTTGGCATAACCAGATCATTTTACAATGGCTAAGTAATTCTCCCACAGCATGGCCAATAGATAAAGAAATTGGAAAACTTACTGGAGATGTTATCGGAGGAGGCAATCCATTAATCTCCTACGTCCGCTACAACACTTGGTTAGATGCAGATACCTTAAAAAATATCATGGGCGTAGTCTATTCTCAGAAGCAAGTTGAGGATTTAATAGAAATGAGTAATGCCGCAAGCCGGTTTGAGTTATTCAAAATAGGTCAGACTGCTGCTGAGCAAGAAATACAACCAACTCATTTTAGTTAATACATGAGAGCCTTCATTGTTCGACCGTTCGGGATTAAAAAAATTATCTCTAAAGATAAAACCGGTGTCGACTTTGACTTCGATAAAGTGGAAAAAGAATTAATCAGGCCTGCCATGAAAGAAGCAGGCATAACGGGTGGAACTACAGCTGAAATATTTGAAGCAGGTGATATCCGAGAAGATATGTTCTCAGATCTTCTCCTTGCCGATATCGTAATTGCGGATATCACAATACACAATGCGAACGTGTTTTATGAATTGGGAATTCGCCACGCATTGAGAGATAAAATAACCATTTTAATTAAATGCCCAGGATTTGATGATACTCCCTTCGATGTAATTGGCTACCGGTATCAAAGTTATCAGAGGGATAAGCCCGCAGACAGTCAATCGCAATTAGTGAAAGCATTGAAAGAGTCTTTGCAAGCTGATCGAAAGGATAGTCCCGTTTTTAATATTCTTCCAGAACTTTTACCACAAGATCCAGATGTTTTTCAAGCTTTGCCGATTGACTTTGTTGAAGAAGTAAAAATTGCAAAAGAGAGCAAGCAAATTGGCAAACTTTCTCTCTTAGCATTGGAAGCCGATTTTTTTGATTGGAAAATGAAAGCCTGGCGCTTGATTGGCGAAGCCCAGTTCCAGTTAAATCAATTTGAAGCTGCCAAAGCCATTTGGGAAAAAATCACAACCAGTAAAGGAAATGATCTAGAAGCAAATGATCGCCTGGCAACAATATATCAAAGGCTAGCCGAGCAAGAAATGATTTCAAATCCGTCTGTTGGCCTATCATTATTGGCACAATCTGATATTTCTATTGAGATCATTCTTGATCGATATAAAGAACTGGATTCAAATAAAAGAGCTGAAGCATATTCATTGCGTGCAAGGAATTTAAAAACCCGATGGCTGGAAGAATGGAAAAAATTGCCGCCAGAGGAGTCCGCTATTAAAGCCTTACTTTCCAATCATCTCGAGAAATCAATTAACGATTATGAAACGGGATTCTACGAAAACCTTAATCACTTCTATTCAGGGATCAATGCTCTTGGCCTTCTGCGTGTACGAATTGACTTGGCAATACAAAACGAACAAATCTGGTTCGACAGTTTTGAATCAAATGATGCCGCCCTTGATTCTCTCAAAAAGTTAAAAGAAAAATTTCAAAAGCTATCTGTTACAATTGAAATATCCATTTTAGCAGGAAAAGAGAAACTGAAAAAACTTGATAGAACTAATCCTTGGTTAGATATTACACAAGCCGACTATCAGTGTCTGATCTCGGATAATCCGAATCGAGTAAAAACCTTATACCAAAAAGCACTTCAGGGTGTTCTTGATTTTAATTTAGACGCAGTAATTTGCCAACTAAAAATATATGAAAGGCTAAAGGTCTTAACTGAAAACGTATCTGCTGCTCTATCTGTTATGCCGTTCGGTAAACACCAAGTTATTAAGCAATGCATTCTTTTTAGCGGCCACCAGATTGACAAAGAGGGCCGACCGGAACCTCGTTTTCCTTCATCGAAAGAATTGATGGTGAAAAATGAAATTAAAAAACATGTAGAAGCAATAAAAAATAGTGTGAGCGGTGAACTTGTAGGACTTGCAGGTGGTGCTTGTGGGTGCGATATTCTTTTTCATGAAGTGTGTAAAGAGTTAGGAGTTAAAAGTGAGTTGTATCTTCCACTCTCAAAAGAGCGATTCATAAATGAATCGGTTTCGTATGCCGCAACAAATTGGCAGCTTCGCTTTAACTCTATTTATGATTCAACTGAAAGAAAAGAGTTATCTCGTTTTGATGCACTGCCCAAATGGCTCACTAAGAGAGAGAGTTATTCGATTTGGGAACGCAACAATCTATGGCTTTTGTACAGTGCACTTGCTTTCGGCTCGAAGTATGTCAGAGTCATCGCTGTGTGGGACGGTAAAGAAGGCGATGGCCCTGATGGTACAGAACACATGGTGGGTATCGCAAAAAATGCCGGCACTCTAGTTGAAATTATTAACATCAAAAAAATTTAAAATGGCCACCCTTTCTGACGTATACGCTACACTTACTGACAACATCCTGGCTGAAGCTGGCCAATGTGTTTTAATCTTAGGCCCTGAGCTTTCGGTAGACCCCAAGGGCGTTGATTACAAATCTTATTTTAAGAACCTCGCAAGTCGAGAAACAAAAAGCATAGATCGTTACTTTGACAATGAAAATCTTTTCACATTTAACGACACTGCAGGTGAGCGTGATACTCGCACAAAAGTAAAATCATTTTATTCAAGCGTTGGTGATCAGGTTCTGTTAGAAATGATTTCAAGGATAAAGTTTCCGTTAATCATAAATGTCTGCCCGGATAAATCTCTGAACAATGTGTTCAAAAAGAAAAGTGTTGTATTTCAATCAGGTTTCTTTTCAAAAGAATCAAAACCAATTTTCAATAATCTACTGTATCCCAGCAAGGACAATCCCATTCTGTATAATATTTTTGGTAGCATTGAGAATGACCAATCGCTTATACTTACACATGGCAAACTTTTTGAAACGATCGAACATCTATTGCCTGATAAATCATTACCCGACAGCATAGAGCTATTTCTAAACAATGCAAGCAGCTACATTTTTTTAGGATTCAAGTTCGATTCTTGGTATTACCAACTGATTTGTCACAAACTCAAAATAAAAGTAGCTAATAACTTCAAGACAAGTTTGAGTGCTCCCGGTTGCGACAGTAATGAGAGTGTTAAAATTGTGATGTTGAAACATTTTGTCATGGATTTTACCCAGGAAAATCCAGCACAGGTAATACAACGTCTTGTAAAAGAATGTGAGAACAGAGATTCAACATCTCTACGAAATAAATCAGCGAACGCCAATTATACTTCATTCATTTCTTACGCGCGTGC
>Ga0207086_1123_pt1 | contig 17274 bp, 15 predicted proteins | sample Alteio_BWMinHeat_54_FD_153540 | JGI IMG/M metagenome (GOLD analysis project Ga0207086, IMG submission 153540) | Enriched cells from forest soil in Barre Woods Harvard Forest LTER site, Petersham, Massachusetts, United States -... | ecosystem: Environmental > Terrestrial > Soil > Temperate forest >... | reverse complement strand
CATAAAATACTGGTGTGTGCATCCTGGCGGCAAAAGAATATTACAGGGAATAGCAAAAGGCTTGTCATTATCTACCCAGGACCTCAGTTCTTCTTACAATATCCTTACTCATTATGGCAATATGTCTTCACCGACCATTTTGTTTGTTTTAAAAGATATGTGGGGGACATTATTAAATGATAATGAATCTCATATCTTTGGTATTGCGTTTGGCCCGGGGTTAACAATGGAGAGCTTAATAATGACCGTAAATGCTTGAAAAACGTTCATACCAGAAAGAATTATTGGATGAGGATGGTATACCTTTCGATGAAATCCGGCAGAATATGAAGGAGTTGGAAAAAGTAAATACTTTGCTTGGCGGCCATAAAGTTACCCGCAAAGGCGCAACATTTTTTCTAAAATATATAAGAGCTTTAAAAAGGCCAATAAGCATAGCAGAAATAGGATGCGGAGGAGGTGACAATCTGAGTACACTTCACAAGTTTTTTCAAAAAAATAATATCCTATGTAAGTTTACCGGGATAGATATAAAACCGGAATGTATCGCTTATGCAGTAAAAAATAATCGAAGTATTGATGCCACATGGATAGTGAGCGATTATCGTTTGGTTCAATGGCTGGATGGGAATAAACCGGACATAATTTTTTCCTCGCTGTTTTGTCATCATTTTACCAATGCAGAATTGATCGAGCAATTACGCTGGATGAAAGAAAACAGTAATTTAGGTTTCTTTATAAACGACCTGCACAGACATCCCTTTGCGTACTACTCCATAAAATGGCTATCAAAATTGTTCTCAAGGTCTTATCTTGTAAAAAATGATGCGCCATTGTCTGTGAAACGAAGCTTTAAAAAAGAGGAATGGAAAGATCTGCTGCATAAAGCCGGGATCAGCAGATTTAAAATAAGCTCCGAATGGGCTTTTCGATATCTTGTTTATGTAAATAATGAACACTGAACCCGAATATGACGTTGTTATTATTGGCGGAGGCCTTGCAGGGCTCTCTCTATCTATACAATTAAATGATGCAGGCTATAAAGTTATTGTTTTAGAAAAAGAACATTATCCCAGGCATAAAGTGTGTGGTGAATATATAAGCATGGAAAGCAAACCTTTCCTGGAAAGGTTGGGAATACCTATAACACTTATGAAGCTTCCCATAATAAATATGCTCCAGGTTTCTGACATAAAGGGGAGAGTTCTTAATGCAAATTTGCCTCAAGGTGGTTTTGGTATGAGCCGTCACAAACTGGATGCAACACTGGCCACGATAGCAGAGAGAAAAGGGATTAAACTCTTAAACAATTCAAAAGCAGATGATGCGCAGTTTGAAGATGGAATATTTAGAGTAAAAGCAGGAAGGAACCTGTTTACTGCAAAAGTTGTTTGCGGTGCTTGGGGCAGGAGAAGCAACCTGGATACAAAACTGCACCGCTCTTTTATTAAAGAACAGAAAAAGACACTTAACAATTATGTTGGTGTGAAATATCACGTCCGTTATCCCTGGCCGGAACATCTTATTGCATTGCATAATTTCAAGAACGGATATTGTGGTATTTCACGTGTTGAGGATGATAAATGCTGCCTTTGTTATCTCACAACTGCTGCCAATTTACAGGTAAGCGGTAATGATATAAAACGGATGGAAAATAAAATACTGATGCAAAACCCTTACCTGAAAGAAATATTCAGCCACCTTACTATTTTATACGAACATCCTCTTACAATCTCACGGATCAGTTTTCAGAAAAAAGAGCAAGTGCAGGATCATATAATTATGCTGGGTGATGCCGCAGGAATGATAAGCCCGCTTTGTGGCAATGGTATGAGCATGGCTTTTCATTCATCCCTTATGGCTTTTGATTCTATAAATGATTTCTTACAGCAAAAGATCAATCGTGTGCAGATGGAAATTGCATATAGTAAGAGATGGAATCAACAATTTTCCAGGCGCCTGAGTATGGGAAGATTCTTACAAAGCCGTTTTGGTAAGGAGCAGGGCATTTCTTTTTTCCTAAAATTTATGAAGGCATTACCTTTTTTACAAAAGCCATTGATAAGAGCTACGGCCGGCGAAGCGTTTTAAAATTAGAATTTAAAAAACCTGTAGGAGAGGTTGCCTAATATGGGTGTATTAGATTCAAGCTGGAAATAAAGGTCTTTATCGGAACCAACCTTAACTATTGAAGAAGGAAACACAATAGTATTTGTATTAAGCGAATTGAAAATTGGTTTGAAAATTATCTTCTCGTCTTTGTCGGTTTTTTTGTCCCGCAGAATTGCCGGACGCCTCACTTATCTTTTCTGTAATGATGTTGGATACTAGTATATTCTTCATATAGTTTATTGAGGGGCGGTAAATTTATAGAATAAGTTCTGTATTCATATGGTTCCAATTTTTCAAACTGTCCTAAATCTGAACAGAATCAAAGCATTAAGGAAATGACCCTGGTAATTTAACAAAGCAATAACAGTTTTGACGTATCCAATTTACGCCCGAATAATGCTAGTTTCTTCATTTTAAATAAAATATACTTTTAAGAGAACAATATGCATAAAAATGGCATATTCAGTTTTATTTATTCAAATTATACTCTATTTTAGTTTGCTAAAATCGAGAGAAAAGAACCATGAAATACTTTCTTCCGTTTGTATTCTCATTTGGGGCATGGCTAATTATATTACTTGCTTTTGACCTTCATGCAAGCACTCCTAAAATTGTTGAAAAAACATTAGTTTTTGCTATTATGACGTCTATCGCATTTCATTTCTTTTATAAACCTGCAAAAAGGTTATATAGAAGAACTTTTAGTAAAGCTTACCGGTATAATAAGCCTAAACCTATAGTAAAAGACAGAACGAAGGAATTACAGGATTCATAACAAGGGTTTCGAGGTATCTAAATATCATCTATTTCAACAACTTCATTCTCTGAGGGGCGTACCAATTCATATTGACGTGCGAAATTGCACCAGTGGCAGTCTTCTTTTCCACAACCTTTATCAAACTCGTGATTCATAATACCTGAATAAGCATCTTTAAGTTGTTTACGTACTATTTCTTCGTCCTGGGTGTATATAGGTATATAGACCCTTTTATATTCATTGCTTATGTTGCCCTTCTGGATATAGTCAAACATACCCATTTTCACTGTCCATCTTTTGTCATCACTATTTTCGAGCAGTAATTTATAGAAAACCATCTGGCGCCAATAATCACCTCCGAGGGGTTCCTTTTCATTTGGGGGAGAAGTGAGAGCGTTGGCAGATCTGTCCGGGTCGCCTGTTTTATAATCTACCAAAGTGCAGGTGTCACCATCAAATTCGATCTTATCTATTTTACCCGTTACAGGAATGCCATCCAGCATATAGCGGGGTATTTTGAATTCTATTTCTACATTTTTTGGAAAAGAGTTGATGTATTTTTCATAATATTCCGATAATACTTCCTGTCCCTGTTCCATGCGTCGTTCAAATTGTAATGGCATAAAGCAGGAAGATTCTGAATACAAGGCAGCTTTGAAAGCTCCGATCACATGGCCTTTATCCGGGAATTCACCATGTTTTGCTTTCATGTCCCTGAACATACGTTCCAGTGCATAGTGCACGGCGCTACCAAATGCCAGTGCATCATTTTTCAGGAAAGGCACTCTAAGCACTTGTTCATAATAAAAGCTAAGAGGGCATTTCAGGTATTTTGACAAAGCTGTATAGCTCATAGTAAGCTGTTGCAATATGCGTTCTATCCATTGGTTATTGGCGAGCTCAATGCGAACAGGCGGTACCGGGGCCATTGCCCATTGCATATGCTTCAACAGGTATTCCGATGTTGGTTGGAGGAGGACACGTTCTTCCGGCGGGCAAATTTCATCTATGAATATAGAGTTTTGCAAGGCTTTGCCGGCATTGTCATTCAGTGCAAAAGAAATGCTAAGATGTTTTTTGGAACGGGTAAGCGCTACATAAAAAAGCCTTCGTGCAACCTCTGCTTTATATGTTTTTTCAGTATCTTCAAGAGTCCTGGTAATAGTATCGGGCAGCTTATATTCATTGGTACCTCCTCTTTTTTCTTCCCAGAAATTTTTAGTGCAGCCTATAAGGAAAACATATTCAAATTCATTTCCTTTTGCACCGTGAGTAGTATAGAAATGAACGCCATTTTCATTTTGTATCACCCTTTGTATCGGGATAGCTATGCCTTCTGCTTCCATACGCTCCAGCATACGCAGCAGGCCTGATGAGGATAATTTTGCATTGCGGCTGCAAAGGTCTTTTACATACTCAAAGAAAGTATGCAGCACCTGTATATTCCAGGTATGGTTTTTATGTTTAAGCAGGTATGCAACAATGCCACTCTCATAAATAATTTTTTCCAGCAGTAATGGTAAAGGCAATTCTATTAGACGGCGTTGCCATTGCTCTATATTGTTACCAAGGCGACGAAGTTCTCTTGCCGAATTAAGTTGTAAGGATTCGAGCAGTAGATCGTTGGTTAATAGCAAGCGCCAGTATTCAAGTCTTTTATCTTTGGCCTTATTGGCCTGTATATATAATGACAAAAGAGCAATATCGGTGGGAGCGATCTCATAGTAAGGCGCATGCATTAGTTCAAACAAGAGAGGCTCTGCACTTAATGGTTTTTTTTGCTCTTCATCAAGATACCGGATCATATTGATAACCTGCTGAATAAGAGGAAGATCAAGAATATTGACCGGCTTTTTAATATTATAAGGAATGCCTTTTCGCTCGAGGAGGGATATGATATTGTCAGACTGTTTATGCTGTGCATACAGTATAGCCACTTCTCCCAGCCTTACTCCTGACTGTTGCAGTTGTTCTATCTGCATCACAATGTCGGCTTCTTCCTGTATGATATTATTGTAAACTTTCACAACAGGTTTTATATTGTGTTTCTCTTCTTTAAACCTATCAGATGCTGCAACGATATTTTTATTGAGGTTCAGTTCGTGCAGCTTATAAATAAGGCGCTGGCGGTTATTTTGTATAGTGGCTGCAGCCTTGTCTAATATTAATTGAGAGGAGCGGTAATTATGAGGCAGTACTACTATTTTAATGTTTTCTTTATGTCGTTCGTAAAAGTCTATGATATTACGTATGCGCGCACCCTGGAATTCATAGATCGACTGGTCGTCATCGCCCACCACAAATATATTAGGGTCTTCCCAGTATTGTGTCAGTACATTTAATAATTCGCTTTGGGAACCATTCGTATCCTGGAACTCATCAACAAGTATGAACTGGTGGCGCTCCTGGTAGCTCTGTAATAATGCAGAGTTTTTTTGGAAGGCATCCAACACCCAAATGATCATGTCATTAAAATCATAAAGGCCGGATTCATTCATTAGTTTTTTATAATTGTCAAATAATTCGGCAGCCGCACGGGTTATATTCATCTTCCGTTTTTCTTCATCCAACTGGTCTTGCTTCAAGTCGCCTTTCTTATATTCTTTGGTAGCTCTTTTATAAATATAAGTTTCCCGTGTAGGCAGATCGATCAAATATTCATCAATTGCATTTGATATATCCATGGGGTTAAGGTTTTCCCGTTTCATCAGGTCGAACAAATTGTTAAGACGGTTGACATCAGAAAAAATATTGCCGCTTAATCTGCGCAGTAAATGACCTTGTGGTAATTCTTTAAGAATTTTATCAAGAAGTTCAATCCGTTCCAGGTCGGTAATAGCTTGTAAAGAGCGCAGGCTGAAATACTCGCCATTATTTTGTATTATATTATTACAAAAAGCATGAAAAGTGCAGATATTTACCCTGTGGGCTGCCGTGCCTATTATCTGTACCAGGCGGCGGCGCATGGCATTAGTAGCTTCATCCGTATAGGTAAGACATAGTATTTCATGAGCCTGTACCTGTGCCTCGCTTCGCAAAAGGTTAGCAATACGTAAGGATAATACCTCCGTTTTGCCCGTACCGGGCCCTGCAATTACCATTACCGGGCCATAAACAGCATCTACGGCTTCCTTTTGGTGTTCATTCAGCTTATTATACCGCTGCAGGAATATTTCTTCGTTGATGGCCATTAAAAAATTTTAAGGGTTTTTTATGAAGTTAATAAAGGTATGGCAATTAGAAAAAAGATAGCATGGTTTATATTTGTATCATTACCTTTATTTTATATTAAGCTTATGAAAAAAATAATATTATTTGTAACGCTCCTTGGCTTATTTGCCATCGTTTCTGTGCAAGCACAAAAAAAACATTCCTCAAAATCCAAATCTAAAACAACTGCGGCGGCGAGTACTAACTCCACAAATGCATCTGACACATTATTACCTTACCAGAAGAATCTCAAATTTCCCGTCTTCAGAATGTTATTGATGGATAGCAGTACTGTTTATAATACCAGTACTATACCTGAGGGTAAACCGGTTCTGTTATTTTATTTCGGGGCCGAGTGCGACCATTGTTTTCGTCTTCTGGAAAAGCTCTTACCTGGCTTTGATTCATTGAGTGATGTAAGGATTATTATGGCAACTTTTTCTAATCCTACTCCAATCAGGAAATTTAATGAGCGATTCAACTTGTCAAAGTATACGAATATACAATTAGGTAAGGATAATGATTTTTTCCTGGGTCCGTTTTATGGAGCCAAATCAGTTCCATGCCTTGTTATGTATGACAGGCACAAAAAATTCCTTAGGAAATGGGAGGATGTTGCCCAACTAAAGGGCCTTACTGTGACGGAGTTATACGAGACCGCATTTTACAATACAACGAAGTCTAAAAAATAAAAAGAGTTTAATTTTTATTGAGCAAACTGTTTTGTGAGCAATATTAGAAGATAAACATAGAGCACTAATTATTCAGACCCTTGGTGTATACAACTCCACATCCTTCCTGGTAATGGTTTTGCCTGATAGGATGATGAGGCGCTCTACTACGTTGCGCAGCTCACGGATGTTGCCGGTCCAGTTATAGTTTTGCAGGGCTTTAATAGCTTCTGCATCTACCTGTTTGGGTGCTTGTTTATACTCATCACTTATCTCTTTCATAAAATGATCTACGAGTATGGGTATATCATCCTTCCGCTCATTCAGTGAGGGAACATGTATAATGATGACACTTAAACGGTGATACAGGTCGAGGCGGAATTTCTTTTCTTCCACCTCCCTCAGCAGGTCTTTATTGGTAGCTGCTATTACCCGTACATCCACTTTTATTTCTTTATCCCCACCTACCCTTGTTATCTTGCCTTCCTGCAAGGCACGCAGCATTTTTGCCTGTGCATCATGGCTCATATCGCCTATCTCGTCCAGGAAAAGGGTACCACCATTAGCCTGCTCAAATTTGCCTATACGTTGCTTGATGGCAGAAGTGAAAGAACCTTTTTCATGCCCGAATAGCTCGCTTTCTATCAACTCGGAAGGAATGGCGGCACAGTTCACTTCTATTATAGGGCCATTGGCGCGATGGCTCAACTCATGTATGCGGCGGGCAACAAGCTCTTTACCTACGCCATTATCGCCTGTTACCAACACACGTGCATCAGTAGGTGCGACCTTTTGTATTGTCTCCTTTACTTTCCCCATTGCCTCAGATTCCCCCACCATTTCGTAACCCCTGCTGATGCGTTTACGCAATTGCTTGGTCTCTGTAACCAACGATCTTTTATCCATCGCGTTGCGAATGGTTATCAACAGGCGGTTCAGATCGGGTGGCTTGGATATGAAATCATAAGCGCCCTTTTTTACAGCCTCTACAGCAGTTTCTATATTTCCGTGGCCTGAGATAACTATAAAAGGGGTATCGGGCTTCTCCTCCCTGGCCACCTCGAGCAACTCAAGGCCGTCCATTTTGGGCATCTTGATATCGCAGAGCACACAATCGTAATTGTTCTCTTTTATTTTTTTCAGTCCTTCTGCACCATCGGCCGCTTCATCAACTGTAAAACCCTCAAAACTCAATATCTCATTGAGTGTTTTGCGAATGGCTCGCTCATCGTCTATTACTAATATGCTTTGCGACATCTTATATTAAATTCCAAATTCGAAAAAACAAATTCCAGGTTTGCTCTGTGTGAATTTAGAGCAATTTAGCAATTTATTGCGAGCAGTTTTACCGAAGAGACGCTAAGACGCAAAGAATCATGGTTTATTGATCCCATATTTAGATACCCCATTGGGATCATTTAGCATTCTTCAAAGTCAGGGCTTTTATTGCTGCAACCGCCCTGGGGGCTAAGGTATCGCCGGGCGCTACCTTTATTATTTGCTGCCAGGCCCATATTGCCGAATCATTTTTCCCGGTAAGGCTATAATAGTAGCCGAGATTATACCATAGTACGGCATTTGCGGGCGCAACTGTTGTGCCCTTTTTTAATTCTGAAATAGCTGCGGCATAATTTCCAGCCTGTCCGTATTTATTTATTGCGCTATTTATATAATAAGACGCATAGAGTTCTGGCAGAGCAGGATAGCTGGGATAGATTTTTTTAACGGAATCCCAATCTTGTTTAGCCCGCTCTATATCACCAAGCTCAAAATAAGCGGTTCCCCTGTTCATATAGGCCAGAGTATATTTAGGATGTATGGCTATTGCTTTGTCCAGGTAAGCGATAGACCTGTTAAGTATTTCTTTTTTGTTATCACTGTTCTCTGGCAGGTTAGCTATTTCGTTACAACCGGCGCCTGCATTAGCATTTGCAAGGGCGCTGTTTGGAACGTTTTTTACATCTTTTAAATAAAGGGTGCTGTTATTTTTCCAATCAGCATTTCTTGCTATGGTTTGTACTCCGCAAAGTAAAACAATCACAGACAAGACAGCTATGAGGGCTACCCTTGCCGTATTGAGAGGCTTTATTCTTTCATAACCCATATTCATGAAATAGGCCAATGCCATACAAAAACCAAAGGATGAATGGTAGATGAGACGCTCGCCCATAGTAGCCCCTATTCCAAAGAGCAAATTAGACACGAGGAAAAGGTTGAAAAGATAAAAAGCAATGGCAATACTGAGTATGTGCCTCTTCCTGAAAAACCTTATCATGTATGCTATTAAGCCTCCGTGCACAATTATTGACAACCAAACCAATGGATGCCCCCAGTTTTTATATGGTACCTGGTTATAGGAATAATCTGCGCTTAAAGGATAAGGAAAGACCAGGAGTTTTAAATAATTCAATAAAGTGGCAATTTCTGTCGCAATTTTCTGATTTGGGCTTGCAAGCAGGTAAGGGTTATTGAGTATTTCATCGTCCTCACCTGAGCCCTTAACTGATACAACAGAAAAACGCAGGGCCACGTACAATACTAATATTGCCAGGTAAGGCAAAGTTGCTTTAAGGCTCTTAGGAAGTGAGAAACCTTTGAATATATACAGCATCATAGGGATCAATACTATTAGGGTGACCACATATTCTTTTGCGAGTAGGGCAAGAAAGAAACAAAACAAAGCCTTGATGAGGCTTAATATTTTATTATCGTCTTTGAACCTGAAAGCATAAATGCAGGTAAGCGTTATGAATAATAAGGAGAGTATCTCGTCCCTGCTCTTTATGTTAGCTACAACTTCGGTGTGCACCGGGTGTATGGCAAACAGCAGCACGCTTAGAAATGCTATCAAATATTGTTTGGGAAAAATATAGGTACGGAGAAAATACAATAACAAAATTACCGATAGTATATACAACAGTAGATTATCCACGTGCCTGACCATTATTATCTTTTTGTCGCTATCATCTGTTGGCTTTGTCGCAATGTTTGCATCAGAAGGATCCGTTGTTTGCCCCAGTATTTGCTGTTCTATAGCATAACTAACCAATGCAAGAGGCCGGTACCGCCCGCCGGATAAACAGTTCTCGGCATTATACTGCTTATAGTAAGTTTCAAAAACGTCAGAACTCATTATCCGGGGTATGCCGGCAATACCGCTGTTTATTGCAGCATTGTTCTTTATTATCAGGAAGTCATCGACAGCGTAGTCGTTCTGAAAAGTATTGAAATAAAATATAAAACATACAAGGGCCATGAAGAGGGCTTGCACTCTGAAACTAAACAACAACGGCGTACCCTTATCTTTAATGACAGGGTCAGCAGGCCTGGAGCTACTACTAATGTCAGATACCTTTTGTGTAAGTTTTTTATTTTTAGCCATTGCATTCCAAATATATCAAATCATTTATCTATCGCATAATACTCTGAAAAACATAGACTTCGACAGGCAGGGCCGGCTAACTGACAGGAGCAAAAGAAATTTTACTCTTTTTGGGGGTTGCTATAATACAATAATATCTTCTGCAACTTTGTCATATTAAAACTATGGCATTGGATTTGTGCAAATAGATGTATATACATTTAATTTTTAAAAACAGCATTTATGTCAAAAACAATATTTCATCCGGCTGCCTCCAGGGGGCACGCCAATCACGGCTGGCTGGATACTTATCATTATTTCAGCTTTGCAGGCTATCACGATCCTTCAAGGGTACATTTCGGGGTATTAAGAGTTATCAATGATGATACAGTAGAAGGGGGGTATGGCTTTGGTAAGCACCCTCATGATAATATGGAGATCATCACTATAGTCCTTGAAGGCGCCCTGGAACACAAAGACAGCATGGGGCATACGGAAGCCATTCGCGCCAACGAAGTACAGGTTATGAGTGCGGGCACAGGCATCTTTCATAGCGAGTATAACCATAACAAAGGCGAAAAAGTGAAACTCTTCCAAATATGGATATTCCCGGATAAACAAAATGTCACACCACGTTATGACCAGGTTGTATTCAAGCCCGAAGAAAGGATAAACAAATTACAAACCCTGGTATCACCGATGAATAAAAATGACGAAGGTCTGAAAATTAACCAGAATGCCTGGATATACAGAACATCGTTGGGAAAAGGGAATAGCATAAAACATACCTTACATAGCGATAAACATGGTTTGTATATATTAATGGCTGAGGGCTCTGCAACAGTGAATGGGCAAAAAATGAACCGTCGCGATGGCATGGGCATTTCTGAAACAGCAGAAGTCCATATAATTGCAGATAGCGATTCCGATATCATACTATTAGAAGTACCGATGGGTGTTGAATAATAATTTGTAACTTAGGTTGTGTCTAAATCATGAAATATGAGAGATGTAACCAAACACTACACCAAAGATGGACTTACGGTTGTATGGAAATCAGGTTTATGCCAGCATTCTGCTATTTGCTGGAAGGGATTGATAGAGGTATTTGATCCGCATAAAAGCCCATGGATAAATATGGAGGGTGCGAGCAGAGAGAGGATCATTGAGCAAGTGAAAAAATGTCCTTCAGGAGCTTTAAGTTATATTATTAAAGAAGAATAGTGCTTGTCTTACTTAGAAAAAATTGAGTGGCTGAAACAAAGGCTGCGATATCCATTGCCTGGTTTAGAGGCACAGGAACATATGGCTGCAAGAGTTTTGCCAATGCCCCCGGTAGTACCCAAAGATGCAAGGCCTTCTGCTGTGCTATGCCTTCTTTTTCCTGTAAACGATGAGTTGCAGCTATTGCTGATGAAACGTACTCCTGACAATACCGCACATAGCGGGCAGGTAAGTTTTCCTGGCGGCAAGCAGGACCCACATGATACAGACCTTAAAAGCACCGCGCTAAGAGAGGCTTACGAGGAAGTAGGTATTAAACCTGCTGAAATAGAAGTATTAGGAGCTTTGACCCCTTTGTATATACCTGTGAGTAAATTTCATGTTTTCCCTTTTGTTGCTTTCGCAAAACAAAGGTTGAACTATGAATTGAGCGACGATGAGGTGGCACATGTTATAGAATTACCATTACCTGTGCTATTTCACACGGATAGGAAAACGACAGCAGATGTTGTTTCACCGGCGATGCCGCAGGTGATAAGAAATGTAAAAGCTTATAAACTAGAAGACGGCACTATTATTTGGGGTGCCACTGCGATGATTATTTCGGAATTAGAAGTAATAATAGGAGAATATTAAGATTCGATATATCTCATTACACAAATAAAGAAGTAGATTTGTAAACATTATTAAAGAGCTATGTTACGAGTTAAAATAATTGAAAAGCTAATTCATATAAATGAAAATTTAATATTTTATCCACGACTTAAGAGATATTATAAAAATAATATCTCTTCAATCAAACCTATTATTTTTGACATCGGCTCAAACAAGGGTCAAACAATAGACTTTTTTTTAAAAATATACAAAAATTGCACTATTTATGGCTTTGAGCCAAACCAACGTTTATACCTGCTTTTACTTGAAAAATATAAATATAATAGCAATATAAAATTATTTAATTGTGGCATAAGTGCGGAAAATGGGAAACTATTGTTCCGGGAAACAGTTATGGATGAAAGCTCAACTTTTGAAGAGTTAAATTACAATTCAAAATATTTAGAGACTAAATCGAAAGTACTTGGGGTAAAAAAAGAGAATATTATAAAGAGTTCTTACGACGTAGATGTGATAAATCTAAATGATTTTATTTCCAGTGAGGCCTTAGATAGAATTGATATTATTAAAATTGATACCGAAGGCCATGAATATAAATGCCTACGGGGACTATTTAAATCTAAACTTAATTCCTTAATTGTGTTTATACAATTGGAACATCATGAGGACGATATGTATTTAAATAATACATCAAAAGATTTAATAGAAGACATCTTAAAAATTAATAATTACCAGATGCATAAAAAAATAAAGCATGGATTTGGGAATTTTGATGAAATGATCTATAAATATAGTGGTTAAGCATAGTATTAATAAATATTTATTAAGCTATTTCTAGTTTCAAATAAAGATCATTTATATTCTTATATTTGGCTTGGTTTTTGTTGTTGTTAGATTGTGTATTTGGGCATTAATTATGAGTATTTTTACTAAAAGATTATTTTTTACTGTTACCTGCATTTTCTTCCTGGTATCGGCCAAGGCCCAGTCTCAGTTAGAGGATGTTGTTAATGATATCAAATCGAACAAAATTTCGGATATAAGCCGCTATTATGATAATATAGTTCCTATAACCATGAATAATGTACAGTCTACTTATAGCCGTTCTCAGGCCGAAATGGTTTTAAAGGATTTCTTTACGAGGAATCCCGCTACCGATCTTACTATTTTAAACAGCGGAACCCCCAACAATACTTCCAAATTTGCCATCGGTGATCTCAATACCCCAAACGGCAAATATAGCATTTACATTCTCTTTAAGCTCAAAGACAACAGTATCTATATGTTGCAGGAGATAAGGATCAATAAAGAATAGTTTTACATAAGAGGGAAATAAGAGTACAAAACGATGCCCCGCTCTGAGCGAGGCATCGCAATTTAAAAAAGTAGTAAATCTGGGCGGTATAGTCAGAGACTGTACTTAGAGAAATAATAGAGTCATTATTATAAAACAGCTTGAATGATAACCCATCGTATTAATGGTCTTTGATAATTGATAATTACTTATCGGGTACACTGAATTATCTTAATGTAGCTACATTCCCTACCACTTGTATTTGGTCCAGAACAATACTAGCAGGGATTCATACGTGAATTTATCTTTTATGCAGGAATTAAAACTTAATACTGTAAAAAAATGCCAGACAGGTTTGTAGTTCATTGTATTAACGTGTTGGATAACATATTTCAATATGCCGAAAAATTATTTTTTCCCGCAGCATTGATCTAAACTCCCACCATCAGCGGCATCAGCAACATGAGCACCTCTTCATTCTCAACTTTTTCTACCGGGCGGAAGATACCGGCCCTTGTAGGTGTGCTGAGTTCCAGGTTCACTTCGTTGCCATCTATATTACCTACCAGTTCTACCATCAGTTTGGCATTGAAGGCTATCTTCATATCCTCCCCGGTGTATTGACAGCTCAATGTTTCTTTACCCTCGTAGCTGAAGTCAATGTCCTGTGCGCTCAGGTTCACAGAATTGCCGTTTATATCCAGCACTACCTGGTTAGTGGTCTTGTTGGCAAAGATGCTGACACGGCGCAGGGCACTGACAAAATCATTGCGATTTATGGTTAGCTTATATGGATTATCAGTTGGGATAACAGCTTTATAATCGGGGAAACGTGCATCTATCAGGCGGCAGCTAAGGCTTAGCCTGCCACTGTTAACAAACATATGGCTGCTGTTGTATGATAATTGCAATTGTGTTTCATCGGCAGGTAAAGTGGCGCGTAATTGCTGTAAAGGTTTTTTAGGCACCACGAAACCATCCTGCGCAGGGCATAAAACGTCCTTACGCTTAAACTGCACCAGCCTATGGGCGTCTGTTGAAACAAAAGTGATACTATCAGGGGCCAGCTCAAAATATACACCCGTCATAGCAGGGCGCAGTGTGTCAGTGCTCACGGCAAACAATGTTTTATTGATACTCTCTATCAATGATATCGAAGACATGGTAAAATTGCTGGTATCCCCGGGGGCCGGCTCTTTCGGAAAATCATCAGCCTTCTCTCCGCCTATCCGGTACTTACCCACATCGCTGCTCATTTCTATACTGAGATCCTGCTCGTTTATGCTGAACGTAATGGGTTGTTCCGGCAGGTTCTTCAAATAGTCCAAAAGTATCTTGCTTGGAATACAGATACGGCCATTCCCCTGTGCATCATTCACATCCGTTTGTACGCGCATCATAGTCTCAAGGTCCGTAGCGGTAAGTGTAAGGGTATTGCCTTTCAATTCAAATAAAAAATCTTCCAGTACAGACAGCACTGTATTGGCGCTGATAACGCCACTTATCTGCTGCAGATTTTTCAGCAGCACTGTTGAGGTAACAATAAAACGCATTTTAATATATGTAGTTAGGCAACAAAGATAATCGTTTACACAAATTATGGATACTCCTGTGGATATTTATTCCAAAATGGGAAAAAATGTATATAAATGCCTTCCAGAAAGGGTTTGAATTCAGTAAAATTTACAATTATATTTCTTAATGTCTCTTTTGTCTTAGAATAGTTATTGATATTGTATGTAAACAGGGATAGGGTATAATTTCAAAATTTCATCAGGCCGCATTAATGATTTTCTGTCGGAGTAGGTGATGTCATTTTTATAAAACAGTTTGAATCCGCTAAACTGGACAGGCTCATTTACCACTGCCAATTTATAGCTGCTTATTTTCTTTGCAGGGAATCCGAAGCCATCCATATTTATGACTATCTGCACTTCAGGGCGTGTAATGATTTGCTTATAGTTGGTAAGCATGCCTTTGGTAAAACGGTGTACCGCTAATACTTTAGGAGGCAGGTTGTATTTGCGCACCAGTTGCGCAAGGTAATTGGATACATAATTAATATCTGAAGCGTCATAAGTACCGATCTTAGAACCGGGGCGTTTTTTTTCTTTCATTGAAAATTCCGGATCGATGGCAAGATGTACATTTGGCAATTTCAGATAAGTTTCCAGTAATGGTATTTCCTGTTGTAAAGTACTCCAGCCCACCTGCACATCCAGGAACACAATGGCGTCTATTTTTTTGGCTAATGCTAATGTTTTGTCAATCTGGGTGAACGGCATACGCAAGCGGTATTTGTTATTTTTGCCGGGTATATGCTGTGCGCTGACTACTATATAGTGAAGTGCGGGCAGAGCAGGCATAAGAGAATCGGCGGCGTTCCATTTTTTTACTTCTCCCTGCAATTTGTTCAGCATTTCATCTGGTGATAATTCACCCAATATGCCCATTCTTGCAGAGTAATAGTTACCATAGTATGCCACGATCCTCTTAAAGGGCAGAATAGCTCCCGGCAGGGGATAAGCAGTCTTTACAGGCCATTTCTCTGTAGGCTTTCCCTGGACCAGATACAAGAGGCGTGAATTGTAAAGAGCTGTATCTAAAACAAGAGGGGTAGTATTTATTTTAGGTGTGTTTGTAAGCTTATTGCTGCTATCTTTTTTTACTACAGAATCTTTGCTGCTTTTATTTCCATTTTTTCCGTGAGACCTTTTACAAGTTGTAAAAACTACGCAGACAAAGATCAATCCTAGAAATATTTTGTTGCGGATAGGTACCCAGCTTAAAGTCTTTCGCTTATTATTATCCATTCTATTCTTTAATTACCTAAAACTATCTTTTTAAAATATTCAGCATTATCCATTATAACCCATGCCGAAAAATCAGCAAGCAAGTTCACGTGCTCGTTTTTATAATCCAGGCCTTTCAGCATTTTGGAGCTCCAGGCGGAAACATAGAAAGGGAAGAGGCCGGTTTCATTATTTTCTTTATTCTTTTTTTTCACTTTCTGGTTTAGCCTACCTATCCTGTGGGCATTTCTTATGTCTTTGTCTTTTAATTTGGCAAAGAAAGGCTGGGGATTATCGTTGTATACCCATGTTATCTGCACCTTATTCCAGGCGGCATTGGTGTATATGCCATATTTTTCATTGTCCCGGACCTCGTAGGTTCCCGAATAGATCAATGTTTCATTGGACCGTTTCATCGTCAAAAGCCTGTTTCTCAGAGTATCCAATTGTCCTTTGTCATTCTTTAATACGTGCAGCGCGATCTTGTTCATCTCTATCTCAGTATAGTTATTAAACGCCCCGAACAGCTTTGTTATAGCTTCATCTACTACCGCACCCTGGCTATTGCTTATAATAGGTTGCTGAGAATTCACAAATACAATGATCCTATCAACTTTTCTTTTTAATAAGGATATAATGCCGAGATCATCTACATCGCCACCATCTGCCAATGTAAATTGCTCTGTAGTTGTTTTCATATAATATTTGTCATCCCAATACTGGTAGGGAGACCATAATCCTATTTTCATACTGTGTGAATAGTTCATATATCCGTTGGTACCTGCATTGGAATAAAAAGTTCTGCCTGTGAGTGCCATGGCATCCGATAAACAGAAAATCTGCTTTTTATGCAGCAATTTTACCACGGCACGATTGTTATTTTTTACAGTGCTGACCCTTGGATTATCTAATGCAAACGATTCATAATAGCCACCGCCGGAGGGAATTTTAAAATCGGTATTATAATATGCCAGGCCGGAATACATTGGCGTTATTTCAAAAACATTGCTGGAAAGCCCTTTCGAATTTTTTTCGCTTCCTATAAAACTACTGTTCACGATCAGGAAGGGGCGGTTATTCCTGGGGTTTACAGTATAAAAATCATATGCTTTCAGATCAATATTATGAGAAATGATATCACTTACCGTTTCCTCTTTATAGCTAAAATATCTATGCCTGTTACCAATTCCAATCCGCTTCAGGTAGATATCATTCAATGCTCCGGAATACTTTTTATC
>Ga0207086_1122_pt1 | contig 17509 bp, 19 predicted proteins | sample Alteio_BWMinHeat_54_FD_153540 | JGI IMG/M metagenome (GOLD analysis project Ga0207086, IMG submission 153540) | Enriched cells from forest soil in Barre Woods Harvard Forest LTER site, Petersham, Massachusetts, United States -... | ecosystem: Environmental > Terrestrial > Soil > Temperate forest >... | reverse complement strand
TAATACCCGTAAACAAAATTTGATCCATTTTTACTATCTTTTACGAATCAAAATTAGACAGATAAAATGGGCTAAATAAGGCCCCTGAGTAAGCCTTTCAAAAAAATGAAAATGAATGGAGAACATTAATTCGCTTAAAAGCAATACAGAAGGCAACTCTGCATAATTTTAGAAATTAAAAATTTGCAGCTAAACGAAAAAAATAGTTTTTTCGAAAAGGTAGTTAGGCTGTCAAAGCAATTGTTTTTGTTTTATTCCTCTTATCCCAAGAAGCCTTTAATATTCTCGCATGTTCATTTGGAGTTACTTTGATATACCTCAAAAATGCCTTTTCCGTTTTATGGCCGGTAATAGCCATTATTGTAATTGAAGGTGTACCTGCTTTAAATTCATTTGTTGCAAATGATCTCCGGGCAGTATGAGTAGTAACCAATTCCCATTTTTCAAAGTTTTGAATAACCTTTTGGCCTGCTTTAGTATAGTTAATAGGAACTTTTGCTTTCATTTCAGGTATTTTCTTCGTAAGCTCTTTTAAGTAATCATTTGTTTTCTGATTACTAATAGCTTTGGGCAATACTCCCGAATATTTGTTAATTATTTCGGTTACAGTATCATGTATAGGTATTACAACAGGGTCGCCAGTCTTTATTTGAGTAGTCTCAATGAATCCGTCCTTTATCTGCTCAGGATTTAATATTGAATAATCAGAAAAGCGCAGGCCTGTATAGCAGCCGATTAAAAACAAATCCCTGACACGTTCCAATTTTGGCTGTTTACTTAAGTCTAATTTCTCAAAAAGTTTTACTTCATCTTCATTTAAGTAAATGCTGTCAACTTTTTCTCTAATAGTTACAAACCGCTTACTTTTAAAAGTGAGGTTAGTATTTATGCCATGTTCGGTAGCATCATTCATTACCAATTTTATGACCTGAATATGTTTACCAACAGTGTTTGTCGCAAGCTTCAAAACCTTAATGAGGTATTCTGTATAGTCTCCGTAAAAGTCTAAATCAATAGTATCAAAATCTATTCTTTTTCTATTCAATGCCTGGTATTCCTGTAAGTGTTTGAAGGTAGTAACGTAAGTTTTAATGGTGTTTTTATTAATTGGCTTGCCTGTTTTGGGATGTAACCTTATCCCCTGTTTACTGTCCTCTATGATTTTTTGAAAAAATGAAATAAACGTAAGCTTTTCAGAAGATGTATTTTTAAATAATTTTTCAAGTAATTCCTTTAGTATCGCAACTGAGGGTATTTGCCCATTATTGTTGTTCTTATAGGTTCTAACTTCATTATCAATATCATTGGCAATGTTTTTCAATCTTCGATTAAACTCACCGTAATTCTCATATTGTTTTCGAACCTGGTGTGTTTGCTTGTTCCAGTATTTGGGGTGAATTTTTTCAGCTATATAGTATTTAAGCTGCAGCCCGTCGTAACTGATGCGAGCAAATATTGCAGTAGGCATATCGGCATCAGGCCTCTTTAAATAAAATGATACTTCCATAATCTTAGCATCTTTTGGGGCCGTAAAAATACTAAGAAATTAAAAACTGGGGTACACTCTGGGGTACACTTTTTTTTAATTTCAGTTAATTTATCTTAATTCAATTTTTCGGATGATTTTATGAAAATCAATACAGACAAGGCTTTCAGCAGTAAATTGGGGCTTATGGAATTTGTACAAATCATATAGGTTGTAGTTCGCCCCACACCACAAATAAAATCAACGACTTACGAACAAAAAACGTAGGTCGTTTTTGTTTTGGTACAACATAGGTACAACAATTTCTTCCTAATCATTTAAAATGAAGATTATTTCATCCTACTTTAACCTTACACAATGGAAGCAATTTGTTTGGAAGACGAAGCCTTTTATGCTCTTGTTGAGCAGGTTTTCTAACGCATTAAAGAAAAACAAAAGATAGAAGATAAATGGATTTCAGGTGAAGAAGCAATGTCAGTTATATCTGCAAATCTCTACGGCATTCCTACAGCAGGAATACTAGTTAAACATCGAAAAACAAGAATAGCCTTAAAACCTGCGAAATGTATAAGAGTTTACAATTAATGTACAACGATTTAATGATTGAATGTGCCCAATTTTACATGCAATATTATTATACAAATTTATTTAAGAAAAAACCTTCATGGAAACTGTAATAATAATGGATGATAGATTAAAACGGAAAATGGGTATCATCAGCTATATTCCTCTTGCAGCATTCATTATCTGTTTCATTTACTATCTTTTTATTTTAAGGCCTGTAATTACAGCAAAGGATTTGGGAAACCAAATCGGTTTAAATACTCAAACGAGTCTTCATTACAATACGGTTTTTATCCTATTGGCAATTTCAGGAATTATATCAGCTATTGTGCTTATCTATTTCATTATTCACCTTGCACGGGTAAAGCATATTAGCAGCGCGAAAAAAGTTCAATGGATCATTTTACTTACAGCATTTGTGCCTATTACGTTGCCCGTTTTCTGGCATTTTGAAATAAATAAAGAGCCCAAAGTATTAACAATATATTCCTACATCACATAGATGAATCATAGTATGCATTCTTCTTGTAAGTACCATAAAAACAATAAATGGATGAAACTGAAAAATGAAATGAGTATTAAACAACAAAAACGTTAAATATGCCAATCCATACTAAGTACCACCCTGTTGTTCAGGATCTGGTCAAAATGATAGATGCAAATAATTGGAAAGAAGGGTTTGAAAAAGCCATTAATACAGCGAATAGTAAAAATGTTCCGCTTTTAGGAAATGTAAAAAATTTGGAGCAATACCTTGATTGGATCAACGAATTCCTATATTGGATTCCGACAGAAACCTCGTCAGGCCAAAACGTTAATGATCATCTTTGCGCATTTTATTTTATTGCTGACCAGGAACCTGTTTTGAAACTACAGAATAAAGTAATTCCACATAACGAAGCACTTCCTCTTACCCCATTTTCTAAATGGTTGGTAGACTATGCTAAAGCTATGGGCTTGTTTTTAGATACTATTGAGTCGCTGACAGAAATATCGGAGCAAACTTTTTACAATTCTCCAGCTTATAATATGAAAGAATATATTCGACCACACGGCGGCTGGAGATCATTTAACCAGATTTTTGCACGACATTTTAAACCGGGATTCCGACCAATTGCGGCAATATCTGATCAGTCAGTAATTGTATCTCCTGCAGATGCTACATTCGAAGGGCAGTGGGAAATCAGGAGGGACTCACAGGTAACTGTTAAAAATCTGAATTGGAAAATAAACGAGTTGCTTGAAGGAAGTCCTTATAAAGATCGCTTTGAAAATGGGCTCTTTATGCACTCCTATCTTGGTCCCACAGACTACCATCGTCAGCATGCTCCGGTTGGGGGAAAGGTACTGGAAGCTCGGGTTATTCCCGGCCAGGTATATTTGGAAGTAGAAGCTATAGCTGATAATACAGGAAAACACCACTTACATCCTAAAAGAAATTTTGGTTCAGAAGACATTGCAGGGTATCAGTTTGCGCAGAGTAGGGGATTGATCATACTTGATACACCAATTGGTCTGGTAGCTGTTTTGCCGATTGGCATGTGCCAGGTGTCTTCGGTTATTATTACTGCCGAGGTAGGTGTTACAGTCCGTAAGGGTGAAGAGTTATCCTACTTCCAGTTTGGCGGCTCTGACATTGTTATGCTTTTTGAAGCCTCAAGTAACGTTTGTTTTAGCGCACAACGTACAATACATTATAAGATGGGCACTAAGATTGCTCAAGCTTATCCGGTCGTATAAACTGATAAACGAGCCCCATATGTTATTTTAAGATATAATATTGAACCTAATGTCTTTACATAAAGTGAAAATTATTGCTTACCAGTTGGGGAAGAACATTCACATTAAAAATTTCAAGGCCGGATTTGAGGGGATTGTTTACTCCAGTTCTGCTACCGAAATATTCATTAAAAAAGGAGATTATTCCTATATCTATGTTCAAAATTATGGCGAGGTCGTCTTTTCTGATTGTGATGAATTTGTGATTAAGGAATTTATTGATTTTGTAATGCGCTTTGTTGATGCCCCGGTTTTATCAGGCAAAGAATACAAAGAAGATTTTGTAATAGAAGTAAATCCTGATCACAAGCTCAATTTCAATTATAATTCCATCCAGGTTCCCGAAATTAATGCAGACGTAATAAAAATTGCTATGTTAAATGTAAGCCAATCAGTAGTATTGGATTATTTTACGGATATCTCTCAAGGCCTTTTGCAAGAAACAGCTAAGTTCACTGAAGAACTTGAATTAAGAGGAAAACTCAGAATTTCTAAAATTAAACTTATGAAATTTATTGGAAAAACACTGAATGCCCAAAACAGGATCATTGATAATCTTTATTTTCTTGATGCGCCTGACACGGTTTGGGATATTGAATATCTATCACAAATCAACCATGGGCTATCCAGAACATTCAATCTTAAAACCCGGTTCCGGGAAGTGGAGTACACCTTGAAGATTATTGATACTAACTTGGGTATCTTCTCTCAGTTAATTCAACATCGAGATAGCAAAAAACTTGATATGATCATCATTTTCCTAATTTTTTTCGAAATTCTTAATGCGTTAATTGGCAAGCTTTTTTAACTCAAACCTGGGATTAGTCTCCATCAGTAGTTTTCTTTCTCTAAATAAATAACTACTTCCTTCTGCTATAATACTAATTTTAACATTGTCAATAACAATTGGTGTAGCTTCATTTACAGTATCACTATTGTTTTGGGCTATTTCACTTCCATCTATCAGAAAAACCATTCCGGACCCAATACATTCAGCCTTATCACCTTCTGAAATAATTAATGCAGTGTCTTCTTCTAATCCAATACCTAAGCAGGATGGATTCAAGGCAACAGCGTGTATTAATCTGGCAATACGTCCTCTTTTAATAAAATGTGTATCTACAATTACATCCTTAATTAAGTCAAACCCTTTGGCTATTTTAATATCATCTTTGTAAAGTGCTGATCCTATTTGTCCCCCGGTAATAATTGTTTCCGGCATAACCATAGCCCCGGCACTGGTACCGGCAACAATAAAATTTTTATCAGAGTAATATTTATTCCTGATTGTATTTAACAGATCTGTTTCTGCAAGCACCGAAATAATTTTATTCTGATCTCCTCCGGTAAAGAAAACAGCATGTGCACCTTTAATGCGTTTTATTGAATCAGGATCACGGGCATCGTCCTCATTTTCCACTTTTATTATTCCAACATGAGTAAAGCCTGCCTGTTTATAAGAATTTATATAGAGTTCTTCCATTTCTTCTGGGATAGAAGATGCAGAAGCTATAATTTCAATAATATGATGTGCTCTGGGAATCTTTAATATAAGTGTACCCAATATTTCAAAATGCGACAGCGAGGTTTTTTTTGTATGAATGGTGAGGCTTATGCCCTTAGCCTCTCCTTTGTCCTCATGCCCGCCAATTATCATTAATCTTCCATTAGGTTTCATAATTATCTGTAGGATTTAATTAATTGGGTTATACGTTCAAGACCCATCCTTAAATTTTCTTCTGCAGGCCCAAATGAAAATCTAATATATTGGTTAAACATTGTGTCTTTCTTTTCGTGGCCTGGATGTATATCAAACAAATGTCCAGGAACTGTTATCACCTTGTATTTGAGCGCCTCTTTAAAAAAGTAATCAGAATTATTTAATGGTGCAAGCAGTTGACTAATATCTGCCCAAACATAAAAGGTACTTTTGGTATCCTCTGAGCAGATCATCCCGTTTTCACGCAGAGCGTTTAACATCATTTCTTGTTTCCTGCCGAAAATTTTACGTAAAGCCTGCGTTTCCATATCAACCCGCCATGGTTCTAACAATTGAATTGCTGCTCTTTGTACAGGTGTGCTTGGTCCTCCGTCGATTCCGCTGGCAGCCCTACCCAGGTTTTCGATAACATGCTCTGGTCCCACTATCCATGCAAGGCGCCAACCAGGATAACGAAATGATTTAGTTAACCCATCAACAATTAGGACCTGATCTGAATTCACGTCTTCTATAAATTCTGCTGATGACACTGGTGAAACAGCAGGTATTCCGTTTTGATAAATAAAGTGTGAATACATTTCATCAACGATCAGTGCACAGTTTTGTTCTCTTGCAATCTTCACATAAGCCTTTAATTCTTCTCCTTTAATAACATGCCCGGTTGGGTTACAGGGGTTACTAAATAAAAAAACATCCAGCGTATATTTTTTAATGATTTTTTTAAATTCTACAGACAGTACTGAATAATTGTTTTCTTTTTCTGTGTGAATGCGAACAGGAATGATCCGTTCAAGTTGATAATTCAGCAGATCCTCATAGGCTGGATATTCAGGAACCTTAAACCCTAGTCTTGCAGATGTTATTATTGAAAAAATTCTTGTTAGGGCAAGACGCCCGCCCATAGCAATACTTATATTATCACTTGTATATTTGGAAGCCTTGCCTTTACGATAAAGACGGTTATAATTTTCGGCAATAGCTTTTCTCAGGGCACGCATTCCATTTAGTGGCCCATATCCGTCATCATCAGGCTCAATAATAAACTCCTTAATGCGTGAAGGAGCACCTTTCATTTCTCCAATTTCCGGCTCTCCCTGCCCCAGGTTAGCCCATTCAGGATTGCCATTATAAAATCCGAGTTTGGTTGCCTCATTCAGCACCCATATAACTCCAATATCCTTAATTTCATTAAATGCACTTTTAGGTTGTATTATTTGATTCATTCTTATTTATAATTTTGTTCATGCTTTAACCTATAAATTGCACTAACAAATTGATTAGTTTTCTTCCATACTTTTTCCTATTAATGAAAAAGCGCCTTTTAAGGGGTCATAGAAAGTAATAATTCCCTGCGTATGAAGTTCATCAAGGTAGGGTATAATTTCTTCTTTTGTCGTCTTTAATTCTGAAGTTAAACTTTGAATAGGAATGGACGGATTACCACTAGGACATTTCCTACTAATATCCTGTATTTTTGAATAAATATTATCTACGTTAAGCATAAAAAATGTTTTATTAACGTAAAGGTCAAAACATCTGAGAAATAAAATATTACACTTTTCTTAAAAAAATTTACATTTATCACTTATTTTCATATTGCCTATTAAACGCAGCACCTAAAAAAATAAATTTAAAATAACGGCTGCCCTCCTCATTAAAAAGGATAACCAATACCTATATTAAATACTAAATTGTTACTTCTCCATTTAGGGTCGCCAAAATTTATATCTTTTAATACAAACCGTCTATTTTCAGCTAACCATGGTTCATAAGCAGGTATGCACTTAGGCGACACATTGCTACTGAAATCCTATCTTTTGAATTGAAAGAAAAAAATGGCAAGAAGAAGTATCTGGATGATAAAGAGGAAAAAGCCGTAAATGATTACTTGAAAACTTGTAATGCCGTTTTTTACCCTGTAAACTTAGGACGATATGAACTTGAAGAGTTTTTAATCAAAAAACATAAGCCATTGTTGAACTGCAAGGAAAACAATTCTTAGTTGATTAATTAAAGTGCTCCAGGTATTTTTGTTTGTGTACTTATAGTAGATGGAGTTTCGGATTTTAAATCAAAAATTGCTGTTCTAAATAACTCTGCACCTATATTAGAAGAAGTAGGCAAAATATTTCTTTTCAAATGATCGAATGTTACTTTGGAAAAATCGTTGGTGGCAGAAAGGTGGAAGAATTAGTTGATCTTAAACTATATCAATAAACATTAATGGATATCATAATTTCTACAAAACCCGTACTGGTATTGATTACTGTTCTTTTAGGGGAAATTACACCTATGTCTTAGCATCCCGCCTCACACCACACCCATTATCTTGAAAGCCTTGCCCAGAAAGGCTTTCCTAATTTTAAAAAACGAAAGGTGGCAGAAAGGTGGCAGTTTTTGAATATTCACACCCCCAATCTGTGAAAAGGCTCATTTACAACTAAATTGTAGCTCATCTTTATATTATTCTGAGCTACAATTTTCAATAATTTGAGCTATAAATTAAAAATAGAGCTCATTTACAATTAAAATGTAGCTCATTTTTATATTGTTTTAGCTACAATCTTAAGTAGATTGAGCTATTAATTAATGAAATTTCCCCGACAATTCTTTTACGGAAATACCAAATGATTATAAGGCTTAGGCAGGTATTTATTTCTGCTATCTAAATTAAAACGTGCGTTCTTAAAATTATGAACAAATAAATACCCCAGCGAAATAGTGAAGCAGCTATTGGTTTGCGTGCCCATACCACTAATAGCGGATACTCCGGCGAGTGATAATTCATAGCCTGCACGAATAAAGAACCCCATAGGTATTTCATAGCCAATGCTGGCGCAAATGCCGTAATCTAAAGCTGTTGAACGGCCAGAGTCATCTTTAAATGTGAAACTTGATTTGTAATTAGAATCAGAACTTTGTGTTTGACCATTAGCTGTAGTGCTTATAGAGTATTTACCTTTTACATTACCGTTTAATCCATAACCCAGAAAAGGGCCCACTGTAATAAAAAGCCTGCCCGGACCCATATATTTTTTGAAAACCACATTTACAGGTAAGCGGAGAAAATATTCCGTTACGGTAGCGTTGTCAGTAAAACTATAAGAACTTGCCTGAGCAGCAACTGTTTGAGAATAAGCATATTTATAGCCCAATACCGAAAAATATAAGCCGCCCTGGATACCTACTTTTTCACTTATGCCAACATCAAGCAGGCCGCCTGCGCGGTAGGCAATAAGCATGGATGTGGTGATTGGCGACCCTTGCGTAGGGTTAATAGCGGTGTAACTCATATTCATTCCCGCCTCGGGGCCATACCTGAGTTGCGCATGCAATGAACTTGCAAAAAATAGGATTAAGATAGAGAAGTATATATTTTTCATAGACTTTATAATTTAAATCTAATTTAATATGGCAAATATAATATTAATTATTTGCCAATTGTCAAATAAATTCAACCATAAAATAAAGATAATAGGAGCGTCTTAAATCCCGATCTCAAGTAAAAAGGCCTTTGAATTTAAAACAAACAAACCGGGTATTTGAAAGGCTTGCTATGACGTTAATATTCCTTTCGATTGCAGAGCAGAACAAGGTCATTATTAAAATTGTATCTTCATTTGGATTTATGGGCTGCAGGAATTTTAGATAAGAAGCATTTACAAGTTGCAATTTTTTTCCCTGCAGTTTTTCGGTTATTTCTTTTACCATCTGCATCATGCAAACTCCGGGTAAAATGGGAAAGCCCGGAAAATGCCCCTCGAATATTTGGTGTGAGGGATTCAATTCAATTGTAAGATCAAAAGAAGCCTCAGCGGATTCAATTTTGCAAATAGTAAAAAGCTGATCGAGTAATATCATCTTTCGAGGTATTTTAAGCCGATGCTAAAATTGAAATTTTTGTGCGTAATGCCAATACTGTCCGGGATGTCATTCTTATAATTCTGCATTGTTACCTGCACCAGTTTTTTTCTTTTAGTAGCCCGTTCTATAAATTGTAAATGTGTACAATAAAGATCGGTAATATAATAATAATGGTCTTTACCACTTGAAAATGTAAAATAAGCAAACTGGCTATCCTTTAAGGATTGTAGCCTTATCATATTCATTTGCTGCATCAATATCATCTCAAAATCTTTTCGCAGAGTTTTTATCACTGCTTTTTTATTCATTTTCTTTAAGATCTTATAAACCTTAAATGTACCGTCTTTTGCAAAACCCATATCGAAAAAAGTGAGCCCTGGTTCGTTGGAAAAAAGAAATCGGACGGAACTATCAGGCATTTTTTTAATTAATAAAAGCCCGCTTAAATTTTTGCCTATAATATTTACGTCTGCTTTATACAGTGTGGAGGAGAAAGCCGGTACAAACTTATATAAGCAAGCGGCGTCAGTATTTGCAGCCTGGAGGTCTTTGTAAAGAGGTGCGCAGCCTGACAAAAAAAAGATAAAGCTACTTAATACTAAAAACCGCATCGGAAATATTTGTATTCAGTTCCTTGTTATGAAATATAAGAATTGTATTATCGCCCGAGGCTTCATTCATTTCAATTTTATTTACCGAGAAGTCTTTTTTATCAATAGTGATCCTGATGGTGGAAAACATGTCTTTCAGGTTTTTTGCAAGCAGCGACATCTCAACCAGGAAAAGACCATTGCCTTCGAATACTTTGGCCTTATAGTCTTTGCTATTAAGAACACTGCCGGAAACGCAATCTATCATAAGTTTATTGATCTGCTTAAACAGCTTGTTTGACCCGGCGGATATTTTATTTTCTTTCTCGCCATCTTTTATGTAAACGGTATTTTTATTAATAATTACAAGGTATTTAAAGGGCGATACATATTCCATGCGCATTAAGTTGTCCTTCTTAAACCAGAATTTCCCTTTCGAAACAATTTTATCGGACAACATTTGCATGTTTTTCTCCTGGGTAAAATCGCTTTTTATTGTAGTTAATTTTTCTGAAGCAGAGGAAAACTGTTTAATAAATAGATCGGGGTTGGTAAGGGGTTTGAAACCAGTATATTGGGCATTCGCTGATAAACTCCCAACCATCACAAATAACAATATAAATAGTTTACGCATACGCATTTAAATTAAGCATTTTATCAAGACGGACAATTTCATAACCGTCATTTTTTACCTGTTTGATAAAATCCGGCAAAATATCTTTTGTGATCTTGCAAGTATCGTGAAATAATACAATTGCGCCGGGCCTTACCAACTGTGTTACCCGGTTTAGAAGTTTTTGCCTGTCTTTTGCCACCGTATCCATTGAACGTACATTCCAGCCAATGGGGATATAATTTCCTTTAATGATCGCTTTACAGAGGTTGGGGTTTGTGACCCCATATGGAGGTCTGAATAGGCGCGGCACTAAACCCGTAACTTTTTCTACTGCAGCATCCGTCATCCTGATGTCTGCAAGCATTTTTTTTGATGAGAAGAGATCGAACAGGGGATGATGAGAGTAGCTATGATTGCCAATGATATGCCCGGCAGAAATAATCTCCCGAAGAATTTCTTCGTTCCCCGTTATATTTTTCCCAATGCAAAAGAAGGCTGTTTCCACATTGTATTGTTTCAAAATTGTAAGTATATCAGGGGTATATTCTTTTGCGGGGCCATCATCAAAACTTATCGCTATTTCTTTTTTAGTAGTTTTAGCAAAGCAAATTATTTTTAAATAAAAGGATGAGCCTATATAGTAGCTGCCATAAAAAAGTATGGATGAGTATGCTATAAATAAAACCAGGTAGCAAAAAAAGGAAATGCTATGATTGACATTGTAACCGATGACTGATACCAGTACAATTAAAAAGAGAATGTTTGTATTTCGGAAAGTCAACATGCGGAAACTAAATATAATGAATGATGGGTATTTTGATAGTGATTGTAAACTAAAATTCTCTTTATTTCTTTTTCATCTTTATGTTTTTCCAATAGTACAGGATGCACTGTGCCGGTTTTAAGAATATTAGCCGCAAGCCACAATGCAAAAGAACTGGCAGTTGGATATTCACCGCATAAGTGCTTATAATTTGCTGCAGGCAAATCTTTAAAAACTGAATTATTTAATTGCTGGTATATAGCATCTCCTTTTGCATCTCCGTTCCTGCCTGTTATGACAAGATCGATCTCATCAATTCCTATTGAATTGACTGTTAGAAAGGCGGAAATATTTTGTTCTATTTCTGCAATATTTGAAGGTTTATAGAAAGTATGAATTGCATCAAGACGCGCGTAATTATTAACAGAAGAATCACCCGACAATAAAAAAAATGTGGCTCCCTCACCGGCTATTGTTCCTTTTGAACTTGTTTTAAATAGGTTGATGTTTGATACGGGGCCGGATCTGTATATATTGAAACGTGACAGAATAACATGGCTATAACCGGTGATCTCATCCAGGCCTCCAACTAAGACATTATTTGCTGTGCCTTCGTGCAATAGCATTTTAGCATCGATCAAAGCGCTTTCAAAGGAAAAACCACGGTGTACAAAAGTATTGTTATAGTTATGGCATTGAAGCATCAAAGCTATTTGTGCGCCAACCGTATTGTGAGTAGATTGTATGAAAGCAGTAGGGGATAACATTTCCTCATTAAACTCGATCATCTTGCTCAAAAAAGTTCCGGTGTCATCCATGCAGCCATAAGCAGTACCGGTTATTATAGCATCCGGCATTTTTATATTTGCTTCCTGCAGGCATTTCATAGCGGCTGTAACGCCCATTTTTATGATCCGGCTCATTCTTCTGAGCATTTTGGGATCTATAAACTCCTTATAATCCGGTTCGACACAGGATAAGCGATTGTTTGTATAGGCTATAGGTTCCGACAAAGCCTGGTAGCCTTCAAAGGTATTTTGTGCTGAAATATTTGCCGTGGCCCGGATGTAAGCAGCCATCTTAATTTTTTGAAAAGATCAATGATGAACAATTACCTCCAAAACCAAATGAATTAGACAACACATGCTCTATAGGTTCATTCTTAGAGAATTTTGTCTCAGGAGCGAATGGCAATCCCTGCATAGGCGTATCGAAACGCAGATTGGGATATACCATTCCATGTTTAACGGAAAGTGCTGAAAGAACTGCTTCCACACTTCCACTCGCTCCTAATGTATGCCCTGTAAAGGATTTTGTGGAGCTCATTTTTGGATATACAGGACCAAACAAACGTTTTATAGCGATACCCTCGGAAATATCATTGTTTTGAGTACCTGTTCCATGCAGGTTGATATAATCAATGTCGCGGGGATTTAAACCACTATTTTTAAGTGCCCCCTGCATTGCCAGAAAAGAACCTTCCCCCTCCGGCGATGAAGCGGTTTGGTGAAAAGCATCGTTGGCATTACAATAGCCGGATAGTTTACAGTATGGGTCTTTTTTAAGTTTTGCAATTAATGATCCTGAAACCAGTACGACGTAGGCCGCACCCTCACCCAAATTCAATCCCTTCCTGTTTTCATCAAAAGGTTTACACGCATCGGAATCCAGTATCATCAGGGTGTTAAATCCGTTAAGCGTGAATTTGGTCAATGCATCAGCGCCACCGGCTACTACAGCATCCAGTATATTATTTTTTATCAGTCTCGCAGCGTAGATAATAGCATTTGCAGAAGAAGAACAGGCGGTACTTATAGTTGTAACGAAATTGCTGATACCTAATTTCTCTGCTATTATTTCAGTTATGCTGCCACATTCATGATGAACCACATCCCTTAATCTGCCTTTTTGAGGATTTGTGAGAAATTCTGAAAAAAATTGCTCTGTTTTATCCATACCACCAACAGTATTTGCAGAAACAAAACCTATACGGGTATTTGCAAGCCCACGAATACCTGAATCATTAAAAGCTTCCTCAGCCGCTATTGTACCCAATAATGCAGTACGGCTGATTTGCGATGACAAACCTGATCTCCCTGCAAGTTCCTCATTGCTCATTTTCACCTCTGCCACAGGGATCTTTTGGCGATGAATGGAATTGAGATAAATAATATCGCCCATCCCTGCAATGCCGTTTTCCAAAGCTGTTATGTTTTCGGAAGTATTATTACCGATAGCCGAAATGATACCAAGGCCAGCTATTAAAACAGGAGATTGCATTTTTCGGAATTTATGATTGGTTAGCAGTGATATATTCTGCCATTGTTTTTACAGAGTAAAATACTTTCGGCCCATCTGAAGGGTTAGAAAGTTTAATTTTGTATTGTTGTTGCAGTAAAACGATCAACTCTAATGCATCAATAGAATCTAATCCAAGCCCTTCAATAAAAAGAGGCTGGTCATCAGCTATATCTTCAGGTTTTATATCCTGCAAATTTAGCTGGGCAATGATCTGCACTTTAAGGTCGTTAATGAGTTTATCCATTAGCTATGTATTTATTAATATTTTCTTTTGTAAAAAAGATAGATCCATTGGTCATGTTTGTTTCAATTAAAAACAGCACAGCCTTGTGTTCATTTTCCAGTACTTCAACCCAACCACAGATGCAAGCATTTAAGACATCACTATCCAGGAGGTTTCTGATATATGTTTCTATAAAGTTAGTATCGAAGCGCTCAAAGACAAAAAAAGCGTTTTCGCCTTTGAAATTGTTTCTTATACTGATCTCGCCAATCACAATATTAGGCAATGTATATACAAAAAGCGAAGGGCCCGGAATATCCTTTACTGTTTCAAAATATTTAATATCCGTATCCAGGCTGGCATTGGCATTGGCAAGAACAATGCCAATATCTTGGGGAAGATATTCCTCTGCCTTGAAAGAATGCTGCAATAAAACTTCTGAAGCAAGAAATCCTAATTTGCTCAGATTATCCATTTTGTAAAATTTTGGATAATTTATATTAAGATGCTTGTACGAGGAAATGAGAAAAGCAGAAAGATCATCATTGGGATTACTAAAAACAGTTTCCCCATTTTTAATAATAGTATGATCACTAATTCTGCAAACGGCATTTATGTAGGTCTCTAAAGCCATTATTTTCCTTTTTTGCATTTTAATAAGGTATGGCCAAGCCCTATATTGTCAATTTGTTCCGATATCTGCAGCCCTGCTTTATGGATGCAATTGATAAATGTTTCAGAATGATACATCTGGCTGTTACCATTGGCCATGGCAGTAAAGTAAAGAGAAGTTTGCTGTAAGCAGAATGAAGCAACTTTAAATTTTTGCCTGTCCCAGAAAGTTTCCAGGATAAAAACAGAACCATCATCGCTCAATGCAGTATGGCATCTCTTTAAAATAGAAATGATCTCCTCTTCAGAAAAACAATCTAAAAACTGGCTCATCCAAATTGCATCATAACCCTCTGGAAAATTTTGCCCCTTGTCTAAAATATTTGCAGATACAAAAGATACCTGCTTGCCAATGCCCGCTTCTTCTATTTTCTTACTTGCTATATCCAATTGGCCTGGCAAGTCCATGATCGTAATTTGTATATCCGGTGCATATTGTGCACATGCAATGGCCCAATTACCTGTATTGCCCCCAATGTCCAATATTTTTTTAACGCCGTTTTTAAAAACATGTGCTAATACATGAGGAAATGCAATGTCTGAATAAAAATGATCGAAAGAAAACCAGCTTTTCTGTATATGCTCCGGCAATTGAGAAAGCCCCTCATAAATAGTAGGCCATGCCCCCAATTCTTTTAATCCCTCAGGCTTGCCGTTCTCAATACTTTTGTCCAGGTTAAAAAGCCCTTTGTAGCATACGTCGTGCACAAAGTCCATATTGATCCTGGTAAGCTCGTCATTCAAAATAAACATGCCTGTTTTAGACAACTGATATTTTTCATTTTTCGAAATAACAAGGCCCATCCCTAAGCCAGACTCCAAGAGAACCCGTGTTCCATAAATTGGCAATTTTACTTTTTCAGCAATTTCTGACAATGACAAGCCTACAGAATTATTTTCCTCAAGAGTACTCAGTATGCCCGAGTTCCTAAGTATCCTTGCTGCCTGGAACACTATAGGCCCAAATGCGATCCATTGAGCTATTTCTTTAGCTTCAAAGGCACTTATATTATCCTTGTCGAAAAAATTCATGCTCTAAATAAAATGATAGTCATAAAAATATTAAAATACTTTACTCATTACTAATGCGGCATTACAACCTCCAAACCCCGATGCAGTTTTAAGGCAATGTTTAAAATTACCTGTTTGCAGTTCGGTGCAAATATTAATAGGGCTGGTAACACCCGGATTTTTAAAGCCTGCGCTTGCAATAACGCAATTTTCTTTTAAAGAATGAACGGAAATAATGGATTCAATGAGGCCGGATGCTCCCAAAGTATGGCCGAAATATCCTTTCAGGCTATTGATATGTGCAGATTGCAAATTAGCCATTATTAATGCCTTTGCTTCCATCTCATCATTAAAAGTTGTAGCTGTTCCATGTGCCGAAATAAAGTCAATATCTGCTGCCGTTAATTTGGCGTTTTGCAGCGCCTTGGTGATTGCCATAAAAAGCGGTTCTCCGGTACGGGATGGCCCCGAAATATGATTCGCATCATTACTCGTTGCCCCTCCTGATATTTTTATATTGCTTTCATCATTTTTCCTTGCAGAAATAATAAGGGTGGCGGCGCCTTCTCCAAGCGTTATCCCATCCCTGTCCGCGTCAAAAGGTTTGCATGGGTTAGGGCTAATGGCAAATAAGGCATTAAACCCTGACAAGATGAATTTAGAGATCACATCAGCGCCCGCTACAACAGCATGTTCATAAGCGCCTGATTGAATTAGGCGAAAGGCAGTTAATATAGCCAATGAGCCCGATATACATGCGTTTGAAACAACAACAGGCCGATGTGGATATTTAAAATAATCTGCAATGAGTTGTGCAGAGGTATGCAGCGCAATTCTCTCCCTAAGCTCAGGGCTATCCTCATTTGTTTCAAGTAAACTAATATTTCCCTTGGTGGATGAAATAATAAGGATGGTTTTTTCATCCCTCATATCAATATTCGCTGCCCTATTAGCTTCTATGATCGATGCGATAAGTAATTGTTCAAATTTTGTGTATTTGCTTTTTTGCTCTAAAAAATTTTCGTTGTCAAGCAAACTTGCATAAAACGGATTGGGAGAGAATGCAGGTTTATCGTGTAGTTTAATACCCGAAATGCCGCTTCTGAGCTTTCTAAAGTTATCTGCTGAAGAAAGCCCGAGAGGAGATATAATATTATCCGATACAACAAATACGTCTCTCATTATTCCAGGGTTAGATCAACTTATGTTCTTTTTTCCACTCCTCAAAAAAGGGAGGGTTTGTTAAGTGCAGAACAGAAGTCTCTTTTTCTAAGAACACCTGAACTGAAGATCCAGTGGCCACTAATTTATTGTTTTCTGAATTATACAAGCTGTAACTGAATTTTATTTTTGCCGCCTCACAAGGAATATATTGTGTTTCAATTATTACCATTTCGCCATAGCGTAATGAGAGTTTATAATCGCATTGTATGCTTACAATTGGAACGATAAATCCCTTTTTAAAAAAGTCCAGGTAACTCAGGCCATATTGTTTTCCAAAAGCCTCTCTTCCATCCTCAAAATACCGGATATAGTGGCCATGCCATACTATACCCAATGGATCTGCTTCATTGAAACGCACTGCTATTTCTGTTCTGTTAATTAATTTATCTGGCATCCCTGGATTTCTAGTTACCGGTTATAAATATTTTCATTTCGCAACTTGCTATGATCTTTCCGTTACAATTTACTTTACCGGAAATAATAGTGACATTAAATACCTGGTTTATAATAGTAATTTCTGTCTCCAGGCTATCATTAATAACAGGCAAAGCAAAAATTTCGAGGTTCTTAACATCACCTATATACCCGATCTTAACCTTTTCATTTTTTACATTAGCTTCATATCCTGCTCTCGCTGCTGCGGTCTGCGCAATATTTTCAATTAATCCCCCTTCCTGGAATACGCCATTGTCAACC
>Ga0207086_1120_pt1 | contig 17618 bp, 11 predicted proteins | sample Alteio_BWMinHeat_54_FD_153540 | JGI IMG/M metagenome (GOLD analysis project Ga0207086, IMG submission 153540) | Enriched cells from forest soil in Barre Woods Harvard Forest LTER site, Petersham, Massachusetts, United States -... | ecosystem: Environmental > Terrestrial > Soil > Temperate forest >... | reverse complement strand
CATCAACAATCCTCCGGTCAACGCTTTGAGTCCCGGCGTCCCCGAAGGCATTTCAGAAGCGCTGGATCAGATTGCTCAGGACGACAGCGTCAAAGCCGTGGTCCTGATCGGCGGCGGCCGTACCTTTGTCGCCGGCGCGGACATTAAAGAATTCGGCAAGATGGCGTCGGGCAAGCCGCGCGGCACAGGGCTTCTTCCGTTGCTTTTGAAAATCGAAGACAGCAGCAAGCCGGTGATTGTAGCCATTCACGGAACGGCTTTTGGCGGGGGGTTGGAGTTGGCGATGGCCGGCCACTATCGCGTTGCTCTTTCCACCGCACAGGTCGGCCAGCCGGAAGTAAAGCTCGGCCTCATCCCCGGCGCGGCGGGCACGCAGCGCCTTCCGAGGCTCGCCGGCGTCGCAAAAGCAGTCGAAATGTGTACGAGTGGCAACCCGGTCAAAGCGGAGGAAGCGCTGAAGTTCGGCATCGTCGACCGCCTCATCGAAGATGATCTCCTTGTCGGAGCGGTTGCGTTTGCCCGCGAGGTCGCTGGTAAGTCTGCTCCCAAGACGCGTGAGCGCGGTGAAAAGCTCGGAAACATGGCCGACAACGTGCAGATCTTTTCGTCCGCGCGCGAGACGGCTGCTAAAAAGCAGCGCGATCTGCTCGCTCCCGTTGCCGCCATCAGTGCCGTGGAAGCCGCTACGAAAATGCCATTCGAAGAAGGCTGCAAGGTTGAGCAGAAACTTTTCATCGACTGCCTGTATTCCCAGCAATCTAAATCGCTCATTCATGTTTTCTTCAGCGAGCGCGAAGTTAACAAGATTCCTGATATCCCCAAGGAGACTCCCATCATTCCCATTCGCTCTGCCGCGGTCGTTGGCGCGGGCACCATGGGTGGCGGTATCGCTATGGTGCTGGCCAATGCGGGCATTCCCGTGCTTCTCAAAGAAGCGGACCAGGCCGCGCTCGATCGCGGACTAGCCACCATCCAGTTGAACTACGCGAATTCCGTCAAGCGCGGTCGTTTCTCTCAACAGGCTGCTGAAGGGCGCCTGAAGCGGATCACGCCCACGCTTACCTACGACGATTTCTCAAGCGTGGACCTGGTTATCGAGGCTGTGTTCGAAGGCATGGCCCTCAAGAAGGAAATCTTCAAGGAATTGGATCGCGTATGTAAACCAAGCACCATCCTTGCCAGCAACACTTCTACGCTAAGTATCGATGAGATCGCTTCCTCCACCTCGCGGCCTGACTTCGTCATCGGCACCCATTTCTTCAGCCCTGCCAATGTTATGCGGCTTCTGGAGATCGTCCGAGGTAAGGCTTCTTCAAAGGAAGTAATCGCCACCTGCATGCAACTTTCGAAATCGCTCGGCAAGGTGGGCGTGCTCGTCGGTAACTGTCGCGGTTTTGTCGGTAATCGCATGTTTGGTCCCTACCGCCGCGAAGCCCAGTTCCTCGTCGAAGAAGGTGCGGGAATCGAAGCCGTAGACCAGGCCCTTTCCGGCTTCGGCATGGCCATGGGGCCCTTGGCCACCGGCGACCTCGCGGGCCTCGATGTCGGCTGGCGCATCCGCAAAGAATATCGCCACCTGGAAGTGCCCGGCATTCGTCAACCGTTTGCCGAAGATCGCCTTTGTGAACTCGGCCGGTACGGCCAGAAAACCGGCGCAGGCTGGTACAAGTACGACGATCAGCGCCGTGCGACGCCGGACCCCCTCGTGACTGAACTCGTTCGCAAATGGGTCGACGAAGCGGGCATTGTGCAGCGTCAAATATCTGCAGGGGAAATCACAGACCGTTGCCTCTATGCGCTGGTTAACGAGGGTGCGCGCATTCTGGAGGAAGGCTACGCGCTGCGCGCCTCGGACATCGACATAATTTATCTCAACGGCTACGGATTCCCCGCCCATCGCGGCGGTCCGATGTGGTACGCCGACACCATCGGTCTCAAACAGGTTTGCGACCGCGTCTGCGAATTCCACCGTCAGCACGGTGAGATCTGGCGGCCCGCCCCGCTACTGAAGCGGCTTGCGGATGAGAGCAAGAGGTTCGCCGATTTTGGCAAGGAAGAAGGCGCGGCGGCGTAGTCGTCACTCCTCGTGACTGTGATCACGCCGCATTGCTATGAGACTTCCATCGCTCTGGAACATCGTTTCAATAACCTGGAGAAAGCATGAGAGAAGCAGTGGTAGTTGCCAGTTCGCGCACGGCCCTTGCAAAGTCGTTTCGCGGCTCTTTTAACCTTACGCGGCCCGAGGACCTCGCCGCACACTGTATCAAAGATGTCTTGGACAAAACTCCAAAACTAGCTGCAAAAGAAATCGAAGACGTGGTCCTCGGCTGCGCCCAGCCTCACGGCGCGCAAGGTCAGAATATTGCACGGATTTCCGCCATGCTGGCGGGCCTTCCGGCATCAGTCGGCGGCACGACCATCAACCGTTTCTGCTCTTCCGGTCTGCAAGCTATCACGGTGGCGGCCCACCAGATTATCAATGAGAGTGTTGATGCTGTCATTGGCGGCGGCGTCGAGAGCATCACGATGATTCCGCGAGACAACAACCCGCATCCCGGTTTGTTGGAGAAAATGCCGGGACTCTACATGGTGATGGGCAATACCGCCGAAGTGGTCGCGAAACGATACAGAGTGAGTCGCGAATCTCAGGACGAATATTCGCTTTTGAGTCAGCAGCGCACCGCCCGCGCGCAGCAGGAGGCTTTCTTCGACGCGGAGATCGCTCCTATGCGGGTCACTCGTGGCGTCCTTGACAAAAGGTCCGGAGAACTTGTTGGCAAAGAGGAAGCTACGGTTAATCGGGATGAATGCAACCGGCCTGATACCACGCTGCAAGGCTTGCTTAGCCTAAAACCTCATTTTGATCCTGGCAGTGGCCGGGGAACGGTGACGGCCGGCAACTCTGCACAACTCTCTGACGGCGCCTCTGCGACGCTGCTGATGTCTCGCCAGCGTGCCAATCAGTTAGATATTCCCTACAAGCTCGTTTTCCGCGGCTTCCAGGTCGCCGGTTGCGAACCGGACGAAATGGGCATCGGACCGGTTTTCGCGGTGGCAAAACTCCTCAATCGTTGCGGCTTGCGTCTGAATGACATTGATCTCTGGGAGCTGAACGAAGCTTTCGCTGTCCAGGTCATCTATTGCCGCGACCGCCTGGGCATTGACCCGGAAAAACTCAATGTCAACGGTGGCTCGATCGCCATCGGTCATCCATTCGGAATGACCGGTTCGCGCATGGTCGGCACCATCGCCAACGAAATGGCCCGCCAAAAAGCGCGCTACGGGGTCGTCACTATGTGCATCGGAGGAGGGCAGGGCGCGGCTGCCTTGTTCGAACGCGCCAATTGAAACTCCCGATTGCCGGCTATCGGAGTCTGGGCCTGCGCGAATTACATTCTCCACGGGACGTCTTGCGGTATAACGTTTGACGGAAGGGCCGGGTTGCAATGGGAATTCTCTTTCTCGTCCGTCATGCGCAGGCTTCGTTCCTTGAGCAGAACTACGACAAGCTGTCTGCTCTCGGAGAGGCGCAGGCATGTCACCTCGGCGAGTATTGGGCTGGACGCCAAATCGTTTTTGACCGCGTCTGCGCCGGTCCCTGTGTCCGCCAGAAAGACACCCTCAGGCTCGTGAGCAACGCCTACTCCAAAGCCAGCCTCGAGTTTCCCGACCCCCTGGTGCTGCCGGAGTTCGACGAGTATCAAGGCGAAGCCGTGCTCGAACACAGCCTGCCTGGATTGATGGAAAACGATCAGAGCATCCGAGCTCTCCACGCCGCGTTTAAATCGTCCTCCGACTCAGCTGGGCGGCGGGCCTGAATCGATAACCATCGAGGCGATGCGCTCGCGATGAAACGTGGCATCTCCGAATGCTGTTTCCGATGCCTTCGCACGACGGTAGAACAGGTGGAGATCGTTTTCCCAGGTGAAACCCATGCCACCATGAATCTGGATGCCACGGTTGCCGACGGTGCGGCCGGCATCGCTGGCATACATCTTGGCGATGGAAACGGAAGTGGCCGCGTCGGGCGAGTTCTCTTCCAGCGCCCATCCGGCATAGTAGACCGCCGAGCGGGAGCTCTCGGTTTCCAAATACATGTCCGCGCACTGGTGCTGTACCGCTTGGAACATTCCGATGGGTTTGCCGAACTGTTTCCGAGTCTTGGCGTATTCGACAGTAATGTCCAGGGTCCGCTGCATGCCGCCGACCAATTCGGCAGCCAGAGCGGCGGTGGCGATGTCGAAAGCCCGTGGGAGACCCGTGGCGGCGCCGATTTCTTCCGCCGGAGTGTTGCTGAATTCCACGACGTATAGCTTGCGGGTAAGGTCCATGGCGGACATTGGAGATATTTTCAGGCCGCGAGCCTTGGAGTCCACAACGAAGACGCCATTGCGCGCGACGACGATGATGAAATCGGCGATGGCCGCGTCCGAAACAAATAATTTTTCACCGGAGAGCTTCCCGTTTGTCCCGTTCATATGGACATCCCGCGGGTTCCAACTCGCGCTGGCTTCTAGAATGGCGACGGTCGCGCGAGCTTCTCCCCGGCAGATGGGCGCGAGATATTTTTTTTTGTTCGCGGGGGTGCTTACGGCTTCCAAGACGGAGCCTGCCAAAACTACGGTTGAGAACAACGGACCGGGCAAGAGTGCGCGCCCCGTCTCTTCCATCAATAGCATGAGTTCGACTTTGCCGAGACCGACTCCGCCGTACTCCTCTGGAAAAATGATGCCGGTGTAACCCTGGTCGGTGAGCTTCGACCAAAGTGCGGCGTCGTATGCGCTATCGGTATCCATCAGGCGTCGCATTTCGGCGCTGGGACACTCGCCGGCGAAAAACTTGCGTGCGCTGTCTTTGAGAAATTCCTGACTTTCGCTCAATCCGAATTGCATGGCGTATCCCCTTAGTAGCTTCTCGGCAGACCCAGAACGAAATGCCCGATGATGTTCCGTTGCACCTCGGAGGTGCCCGCTTCGATGGTATTTCCCCGGGTGCGTAGGTACGAGTATGACCAAATCCCCTTGTCGACAGCGTGTGCGTCACCGCTTAGCAGTTGTCCGTAGGAACCGAGCAGCTCTTGCGCGATTTGTTGGAGGCGCTGATTGAGTTCGCTCCAGAAAATTTTCTGGATCGAGCCCTCAGGGCCCGGCACACCCGTAGCCGTGATGCGGCTAAAGGCCCGCATCTGATTGAAGCGCATGATTTCAATTTCCGCGCTGCACTGCGCGAGCTTCTGGCGGATGAGTGGGTCTTCGGCGGCGGGCCGTCCGTTACGCTGCATTGTCCGCGAGAGTTCGATGAGGCGGGTGATGTAGCGTTTGAAGATGAGATGCAAGCGAGCGCCGTAGGAACCGCGCTCGTACATCAGCGTGCTCATCGCCACATTCCATCCGTCATTCACTTTGCCCAGGATATTCTCAACCGGCACGCGAACGTCGCGAAAGAACAACTCGTTGAATTCGGACTCACCGGTCATCTGACGCAAGGGACGAACTTCGACGCCGGGCGATTTCATATCCACAAGGAGGACGGAGAGTCCTTTGTGTTTAGCGGCGCGAGCGTCGGTGCGCACGACGAGTTCGCACCAGTCGCCAACCCAGCCGTAACTGGTCCAAACTTTTTGCCCGTTGACGACATAGCGGTCGCCGTCGAGACGCGCCTCCATCTGCAAACCCGCTAGATCGGAACCGGCGTTAGGTTCGGAGAAGCCCTGGCACCAGATCTCTTCAGCGCTCAGAATCTTCGGAATATAGCGTTTTTTCTGCGCTTCCGTTCCACAGGCGATGATAGTAGGTCCAATGAGACCCAAACCGAGCGAGTTGGCCATGGGCGGCGCGTCGGCGCGCGCCATCTCTTCCCAGAACAGTGCTTGCTGCATCAGCGTGGCACTGCGGCCACCGTATTCCTTGGGCCAGGAAACCGCTGCCCAGCGCCCGTGATGAAGTTTTTGCTGCCAGGCGCGCAGATACGGGAACGATTCTTCAATAGGCTTTTCGCGCCACTCGTTCCAGTCCTTCGGGACATTGGACACGAGCCACGCGCGGAGTTCGTCGCGAAACGTCAGCTCTTCGGTAGTTAAGTTTAGGTCCATGAAAAAGACTCCTTCGCCCTTTCGGCCATGAACTGCGCCTCTCGTTTTTTTTTGAATGTGAAACAAATCCCCGTGAATCAAGCCGGCTCAGTTGCCGCGCTTCGGCGCGGCAAAGTCCGGGCGCATCGTATCCCTTCCGTGCCAATACTTTTTCCTAAGGTCTTTTTTTAGAATTTTCCCAGTGCCAGTCTTGGGCAAACTAACTACGAATTCGAATGAGCGCGGGCACTTGTAATGTGCGAGTTGCAAACGGCAGAACTCGATGAGCTCGGGCTCCGTGGCTACTGCATTCGGTTTTAGAACCACCAGCGCTTTGGGCACTTCACCCCACTTTTCGTCGGGAACGGGAATCACCCCGGCCTCAAGGACCGCGGGATGTGCGAGGATGGCTTTCTCCAGTTCGAGGGAGGAGATGTTCTCTCCGCCGCTGACGATGATGTCTTTCTTGCGGTCGACAATGAGCAGGTAGCCTTCCGCGTTGAGCGTAGCCATGTCTCCGGTGTGGAACCAGCCTCCTCGCAAGGCTTCGGCGGATGCGTCGGGCTGGTGCCAGTAACCCTCCATGACGCCATCGCTCCGCGCGATGATTTCGCCCATCGTTTGTCCATCGCGCGGCACGTCGTTATCGTTGGCATCCACTACGCGTATCTCCACGCCGGGAAACGCATAGCCGGTCATGGATTGACCCACATAACGCTGCTCGCCATCCCACCCCATCCCTAACTTCATGGGAGAAATCGAAAGTGACGGGGACGTTTCCGTCAGCCCATACCCCGAAAAGCACTCGCAGCCCAGTTTTTCTTCAACCTCGCGAATGAGCGTCGGAGAAGACGCCGCGCCGCCGATGACGATGCGTCGCAGGCTGCTCAAGTTGTAATTGAGGCGCTCCGGGCAATTCACGAGCGCCGTGGCCATGATGGGAACGAGGCTGAAGGAATGGACGCCTTCCTTTTCGATGAGACGGAAGACTTCTTTGGTCTCGAAGCGCTGCATCATGACGTGCTTTCCCCCCAGCAAGGTGAGGAAATGCGCGACGCCCCAGCCATTCGCATGGAAGAGCGGAATGGTGTGCAGTTCGACGGCGCCGTTTTCGATGTTGAATCCCAAGCAGACGTTCAGCGCATGGAGGTAAATGTTCCTGTGCGTGAGCATTACGCCCTTGGGATTGGCGCTCGTGCCGCTGGTATAGAAAAGCTCGGCCAGGGAGTTTTCGTCGATGGAAGTGATGTCAGCGCGGTAAGGCGTAGCCTCTTGCAGCAGAGCTTCGTAGCTACGTGGAGAAAGCCAAGCTGCTTCTGGAGCGCCGTCGAGCTGGCAAATTTGTTTTACGTTAGGAATATCCGCGTGGAAAGATTCGACCAATCGGAGAAACTGTTTCTCGACGAAAAGGATTGTTGCTCCAGAATCATTCAGAATGTAACTCAGTTCGCTCGCTGCGAGCCGGATGTTCAGCGGGAGCAGCACGGCACCCGCTTCCAGCACGCCGTAGTAGGCTTCGAGCAAGCGGTGGCAATTGGAACTCAGAAAAGCGACGCGATCGCCGGGCTGGACACCGGCCTCGTGCAGGGCACCTGCAAGACGGCGGGCGCGGTCGGCGAATTGCCGGTAAGTAAAGTTCTCCTGATTGCAGACCACCGCAGTTCTGAGCGGATATTGCTGTTCCGCGTAGCGAAGGAAACGCAAGGGGGTGAGTGGAATGTTCATAGTGCGCCTCGCCCGGATCAGGCGGATTGACCTCCATCGACAACTAGAGTGTGTCCGGTCACAAAATCTGACGCATCGGAGGCAAGAAAAATAGCGGCTCCCTTCAGATCCTGCGGCCCGCCGAAGCGGCCCAAGGGTATACCTGCGAGCAAGGATTCCTTATTTCGCTCGATGACCTTTTCCGACATGTCGGTGGGGAACCAGCCAGGCGCAATCGCATTCACCTGAATGTTGTGCATGCCCCATTTGCAAGCCAGGTCCTTCGTGAAAATAATCACGCCCCCTTTACTAGCGCTGTAGCCGATCGCGGAGAATTTCGGAGATGAACCACGCAGCCCGGCAACGGAAGCGATGTTGATTATCTTTCCGCGGCGCTGTGTGATCATGACCTTGCCCACGGCCTGCGAAAAAAGAAATGTTCCGGTTAAGTTTGTTTCGATGACTTTATTCCATTGCTCAAGCGTCATCGCTTCGACTGGCGCGCCCCAAGAAGTGCCCGCATTGTTGATCAAGATGTCTATGCGTCCAAACTGTTTGACGGCAGCGTCGGCAACTTCCTGAACGCTGGCGGGCTGTTTGACGTCGCAGCCGAGTGCGAGAACCTTCACGCCAAGTTTTTGCAGTTCTTCGGCAGCCTGCAGGCAGCGCTCTTTCTTGCGCGCGCACAGAACTAGATTCGCCCCCATTTCCGCCAGGCCTTCGGCCATCTGCCGACCGAGCCCTACGGAACCACCGGTGACGATCGCCAAGCGGCCGGACAAGTCAAAAAGCTTCTTGGTATTCACTCCGCCCATCGGATCGTTCAGGTGTGACTAATGCTCGCGGCACGGAGATTCGAATTCGCATTCCTCCGCTTCGCCATCAAACGGGCGAAGATACTGAGCGGGCTTGAATTCCACAAATGCCGGAGGAACGGGGACGATCATGCCATGGGAATTTGCGAAAATGTTGAAGAAAGGGCCCAGGGCGGTGGCCGCAGTATTCAAATTGGAGGCGCCCACATCGGGCCATTTTCCCGTCTCCAAGCGAGTCAACAAGGTCTGCACGGCCGCGATGGTTTCTGCCGGAGTAAAGGCGCAATGCCCGGCGCGAGCCACAAAAGTGCGGCGTAGAAATTCCCCGTTGCCATCTTCCCGCACAACCTGGCGGTACGCGCTCTCGTTCTCGACCACAACGAGTCCGTCGCCGGTGGTGTGCAGCGTGAGGACGGGAATGTGAATGTCCCCGTTGTACACGATGTTCTTCTCGAGGTACTCAATGGCGTGGCGATCTGGGCTAATCCTCACGGCATCCTCGAGAGCATCAAGATCAGCATCGAGGCTGAGGCCGGCCTGCTCGTAGAGCGCGACCACCTCATTACGACTGGCGGAATGCTCCAACTGACGACGGTAGTTTACACCCGTGTTCCAGGAAACATTTCCTTGCGCGCGGAATTCCAACTCGGCGCGAAGCGCGAAAGCAAAAGGAAAGTCGACCATTTGCGCCCAGAGGAACTGGTTCGCCTGCTGGCTGGCAAAATCGTTGGCCGCCGGCTCAGGGGAAAGCGGAAAAAACCATCCCGGTGTGTCCGCAAGAGCGGAGGACAGGGCGAGACGCGCGCGACCTTGGTGAGTCTTCTGGGCCGCAGCAAGGATCTCCTCGGCAAAGGTGAGGTTGCCGGTCGGGTCAGTGATATTGACGAGCTGGAGTCCGCTGCCGCCGAGAAGAGTCTTAAAGGCGAATGCAGAATCGAGTGCGGTATTCCACGTGGCAACTCCGCCGGAAAGCACGCCACACATGGGGAGCGCCGCGTCGAAACGATCAGGGTAACGTTGGATCAAGCCGGCAGTAATCATGCCACCCAGAGAATGACCCCATGCAATGGTCCGCTTCGGTGTGCCGACCGCTTTGTTAAAAATATCGAGGACTGCAATTTGGTCGGGCAAAGCCTGCTCCACGGCCCATCCGGTTGTGGCGTAGGAAGAACCGGCGAGGGCGAACCCATTAGCCAGCATGAAGGCGGGAGTCGCTGGATCGGTGATGGCGAAGTCCTGCGCAGGATTGGCACTTCCGGGAACCACATAACCGTGGCTATATAGAAATAGACTGCCATTCCACTTCGCCGGGACCTCAATGACGTACGTGGCTCCATCCGGCAGCATTCCTGTCTGCTTCATCACTCCCGATTGTGCTCGTGCAGCAACGGGAATTATCAACAAAAGTACCGCCAAAAGCGCGGACAACGCAGCTTGCTTTTTCCCTGAATGCATGTTCTTACCTCCCTTGCTCCGTTCAAGCCTCCGCCGTCAGGCAATTTGTTGCACCGAACATTTTTGCGGACAGCGGGGACCTTTCTTTTACCGGCGGGGACAGCACCGGGCAAATCCATAGTTTGTCGTCAGAAAGTGAGCCGCACGCCGAGCTGAAGCTCGCGCTTTGGGAACGCCGAAGTGAAGCCCAGGGGCTGGCTCGGAAGCACGGCGCTCGTTCCTGTCACGCTGAAGGTGGTTGAGCCAGCACCACCGGCTGCCAGAGGAAGACCGAAGTTGGGCCCGACGACGTTGTTCACACTGGCAAAGTTGGTCCGGTTGATGAGGTTGAATCCCTCAGCCAACAGTTGGAGGCCGGCCTTTTCGCCGAGCTTGAAGGTGCGCGACAAGCGCATGTCGAAGCCGACGAAATTCGGACCCCGTCCGGTATTGCGGCCCGCTCCGATAGGCCGGTCGTTCGTGGAATGGCGATCCCCATTTACATCGGCACCGGCAAGAAGCTCGAAAGGATGGCCGCTGTTAAACCGCACGATGGGGGAGAGCTCGAAGCCGGACAGGAATGCGTTCTTCCACGGGGTGTCGAGGACAGCGGCGGCGACAAACTTGTGCCGTTGATCAAACTCAGAAAGGCCGCGTTCAGCAGACAGATTGGTATTGTCCTGCGGCCCGAAGTCGCTGTTGTAGTCTGTGGAAGTGTCATACGCTTTGCTATAGGTGTAGTTGGCGAAGAGCGTGAAGTGGTTGCTGAAGCGTTTTTTAAGTTCGATGATGCCGCCCTCGTAAAGAGCGGAAGCTCTTGAAGAGTATTGGTCCGCCTGGAGAATCAAGGGATTCGCGAAGCAGTTAACAATGAGCGCACCGGCGCATCCCGGACTTCTCCAACTGCGGAACGTAGCGGTGCCGCCGTTCGCCAACGGGACGCTTACCGTTGGTGCCGGGAGAGCATTGATGTCGATGGTCACGGGGAGCCGGAGGGTATGGGAATAGATGCCACTGATCGACAGGGACAAGCCATTTGCGATTTCGCGCTCGACACCCAAGGAAGCCTGCTCGGAATAGGGATTCTGATAGTCGGGCTGGCCGCTGAAAATTACACTCAACGGAGGTGTTGGGCCGGTGTGTGTAACGCTGATGCCGAACTGAGCCAGATCAGCCGGCGTAATGCAAGCGGCATTGCCCGGTGCTGGGGTTGTACACTGAACCTTGCCTTGCGGAAACAGCGTCTGGAAAATGCGCGCGGATGTAAGGGACGGGGGGCTTCCCGGAACGCCCGTGAGTGGCACGAATACCTGGGCAATCTGCCGGAAACCATTGACTTTGCCCAGAGTCTGAACCACATCGGCAATCTGGCCATAGACTTGAGAATAGAAGATCCCGAACCCGCCGCGCACTACGGTCTTGTGATTTTTGAAGGGATCCCAGGCGAAGGAAACGCGGGGAGCAAAATTGTCCTTGTCCGTGTTCAGGGGACCATACTGGGAATCCAGTTCGTAGCGTAGGCCGTAGTTGAGGGTGAAGTTATCGGCAATTTTCCAAGAGTCCTGCCAAAACAAGGCGGCGAACGGCCTGGGGTAGCTGTAGTTGGGATTGTCAAAGCCCTGCTGGTAGAACTGAGGCAGGCCCAAAGAAACCGTCTGCAACGAGTCGAGATTCGCCGGATTTACCCCGGTTAGTCCGCAATTAGCCGCCGGCGCCGCCAAACAAGGGCTGAGCAAAACTCCGGGAAGGCTGCCAAAGACAAAACGCCCCGGGAAGAAGGTATGTGACTCCGAGTGATTGCCACGATACAAGAATTCCCCGCCAAATTTCAGAGTGTGATGGCCCCGAATCAAGGTGAAGCTGTCAGTGATCTGGGGGCGGCGCATGATCGTGAAGTTAGGCAAGAAGATCTGGGTGCCGAGATTTCCGAAACCGGGGATGTCGAGACCCACTTCTCCCGGAACATTAGGAATTACGTCAAAGTTGGTATAATTCCACTGCAGTTGAAGCGCGTTTTGCGCCGACTGGCTGAATAAATGGAACCAAGCGCCTTGAAGGGTATGGTAAAAGGCATGAATCGAACTGCCGCGCGAAAAACCGGTAAGAGATTGGACGTCCGGAGATTCTTCAAGATCATGGGAGTAGTTGTAACTTAGAAAAACCTGGTTCTGATCGTTGAAATGGTGATCCAACCGGCCGGACGCTTGATATCTGCGCGTGTTGAAGGGGAAGAGGCCGCCGTTGGCCTCGAACTGGCTGTTCAGGAACGCATTCCGCGCGATCTGACCCGCACTCAGCCCCGTCGTCGGAGATACAGTCAAAGCGCTGGTCAGCGCGCCGGCACAAGCCGCGGCAGGTATTGCGGGCCCCGTGTTGAAGCAGGTCACGGGGGCCGCGCCTCGTGCCGTCAAGGCGCTCAGAATTGCAGCTTGATTATTCGCAGGATCAGTCTGAGGGCGAAAAATTCTGGTATTCGTGACCAGAGGAACGGCGTTCTGCGCGTCCTGTCGCAAGCCTTCAAAAGCAGCGAACAGGAAGGTCTTGTCTTTATGAATGGGAAAGCCGACGGTGCCGCCGTATTGCTGGCGGCTCAGCGTGTTTTTCACGTTGCTGCCTTGCGTGTCGGGCAGGGCGGGATTAAAAGTCTGGCCCGGCTGGAGCGCCTGACTGAGGGCAAAGGGATCGGCGGCATCCAGGGCGTCGTTGCGGAAAAAGCCATAAAGGCTTCCATGAAGCCGGTTGGTCCCGGTTTTCGAGACGATATTGATCGTGGCGCCGCTGGCGCCGCCAAGTTCGGCCGTGTAATTACTGCGATTAATTTGAAACTCCTGCACGGCTTCCTGGCTGAGGTTCAGGCGCACGCCGCCGGAATCATCGTTGGCTTCGCCGCCATCCACGGTCACGCTGTTTCCTCGGCCATTGCTGCCATAAAAGGACAGGCCGCTCTGGGGCGTTTGCTTGACGCGAAAATCCTGGTTTTCGGCGACTCTGGTGGAATCCGACACACCCGGCAGTAACAATGTGAAAGTGAGGTAGTCGCGGCGGTCAATCGGCAGGTTGGCGATTTCTTCCTGGGCGAGCGTATCTGCCTGGCTTCCCCGCTCGGGTTCCAAAATCGGAACTTCCGAAGTCACTTCAATCACCGATTGGACCCCCGCGACTCTGAGGCGGAACTCAAGGACGAGCGTCTGCCCGACGGACAGCGTCACGGCTGAGACCATTGCGGTCTGAAAACCACTGTGCTCTGCGCTGACTTTATAGCTTGCGGGCGCTAGTCCCGATAAACGATAAGAACCGTTTTCGTCAGTCATCGCGCTGCGCTGCTCGCCCCTAGCGGTGTCGATCGCGGTAACCTTGGCATTCGGTAGGGCGGCGCCGGAGGGATCCGTGACCGTCCCCGCAAGATCGGCAGACGCCCCGACGCCTTGCGCCGAGGCGATCCGGCCAGCCGGGAACAGCCCGAGTACGAACGCAAGTAGACCAACATGTAAGGTCGATTTCATAGCTCCTCCAGGTTCCCCGAAGCCAAACGGTTTATAGATTTGATCGGACCCAAGTTTGTGTGCTCCCCTTATGATGAGTCTTGCGACGGACAATGGTTATTGTCTGCGTCACCACTTCAACTCGACCAAGAGAATCCAGCACCAGCCAGTCAAGGGATGTAAGACTCTCGCGATTTTCTTGAACCCCGCTCCCCGGCAGAACTATCAAATATTGTGATAGTCCGTATCACATAATATGAACTAACGTCAAGACGAATTCACAACCTTCCTGCAATCGGCGGGCCGGGCGACACTTCGGCTGGACTCCTTGGCGACACTCTCGATGTTTTGCGTGTGGCTCGCATAGCGAGGCGATCGCCCCCTGCCAGGCACCCAACAACGCCTCGCATTGTGGTCCTGTTCAGCGGGGGACAAGCACAATACGGCCGGAAACGTTCCCGTGCCGCAGTTGCTCAAGTACTTCGTTGACTTGTGCTAAAGGTCTAGTTGCTACCTGACAGTGGACCTTTCCGGCAGCCGCCATTGCGAGCAGCTCGCGCAAGTCCTGTCGCGTTCCGACAGAGGAAGCCTGGATGTGCAACTCTAGCGCGGCCAAAAGGATGGGCGGGAAGCAGATGGACTCAGACGGCAGGCCTACGACCAGGAGAATCCCGCCGGGCCTGACGCAGGGACAGGCCGCGTCATAAGCTGCTTTTGCAGCAGAAGTCACTAACGCAGCATGAACGCCGCCCGCGCGCCGCAGCTCCTTGACAACATTTGTAGTCGCGGCGTTCAGCGTGACGGATGCGCCAGAGCTTCTCGCATGCGCGAGTTTTTCTTCGGAAACATCAACGGCTGTGACAATCGCGCCCATCCTCCGGCCGATTTGCACGGCTAAGTGACCCAGGCCGCCGACACCGAAAACCGCCAAACGCTGGCCTGGCTGGATTTTGGCGCGCTGCAAGGCACGATAGACCGTGACTCCCGCACAGAAAAGAGGTGCCGCTTCGATGCAGGTAAGTCCGTCCGGAATCTTCAGGGCATGACTTGACGGAGCCTTCACGAATTCTGCATAGCCGCCATCCACGGTTACGCCAGTAATCTGTTGTTTGGCGCAGAGATTCTCATTGCCTTCCCGGCAGAACTCGCATTCGCCACAGGTCCAGTGCACCCAAGGGACGCCAACGCGATCACCAACTTCCAAGTCATTGACGGAGGTGCCTTTTTCCACAACTCTGCCAGCGATTTCGTGTCCAAGGATCAAGGGCGTCTTGGTAATGGGAACGATTTGCGGCCAATCGCCGTTGGCCACGTGTAAATCCGAGTGGCAGACGCCACACGCTTGCACCTCTATCAGCACCTCATGCGCCGCAGGCTTCGGCTGAACGACCTCTTCGATGGTCAGTGGCCTCTTCAATTCGTGCAGGATGGCTGCCTTCATTGCGTCTACCTCGCCGAATTTGGGATGCGCGGCTCAGGTCTTTGCGGACGCGCAGCGAACTTCTCTGCCTTTGCTGCAAAATGGAAGGGAACCCCCGTTACGGCTTGGCGCCGCGCAAGAAAAACTCGACCGCGTTTCGCACTCGCTCGGTGAGTTTGTGAGGTCCAGTAAGATCTACTGCCCACTGACGGACAACGGTATTGAAAAGTCCTTCCATAAATTCCGCCAGGTGTACGACTGGAAAATCAAGGGTTATCTCCCCGTTTCTCTGGCCTTCCGCGATGATTTCACGCAGGAGGCTAACGGTCGCGGCTTCCGCCCCTCGGAGCTCCGGTGAGCGCACCGGATCCATCGCGCCAGCGAGAATCACGGCCTGCCAAAGCGGTCGCCCCACCTCCGTTACGTTGCCCAAAGTTTCGTAGAACCGGCGTAGGCGTTGCTCTGTGGTCGCTTTGGTGGACAGCTCGGATTTGAGGCTTTCGGCTTGGCGGGCAAACGCACGGCGTCCCACTTCTCGCAATACGGCATCTTTGCTGGGGAAATAGCGGAAAAACGTGGGCTGGCTAATTTCCAGAGTCTGAACAATGTCGTCGATGCGTGTGTTCTCGTAGCCGCGCTGGCGAAAAAGATGCAGAGCCGTTTCGACAATCTGCTGACGAAGGCGCGCTTTTTTGCGTTCGCGAAGGCCGGCCATAGGCCCCTGGCCGGACGTCTTATTGCCGCTCCTTTTTTTCTTAGCTTCGCGCTCGTTGACGCTCCCTGGCGCTGGCGAGGGCAGGGGCGATCGTCTCACAGCAGTTTTTGCGCGGCCCATTATACGTTTCCTCCCGGATGGAATGCCGCTCGGGGTGAGCGGACTATTATTTCGATAGTCGCACTAACATTATAGTGACTAACGCCAAGTTGCAAGCTTCGCGATGAATTCACCCGCAAGGCAGAGCATATGGCAGACCGAGGCTCATATTTGACGGCCCAAGAGCCTCGTTCGAAATAGGGGAATCGGCCTTCGCGCCGCTTTTTCCAGTCTAGCCAAATGAACCTCATTGGCTGCTGGAAGGCATGGGAAGCTTTCGGCAGCACATCTGCTTTTAGCCGGTTTTTTCCAATCGGGAAACGGAGTAACCAGCTAGACAGTTCTCGGTACGAATGGCGCGTCGAGCAGAGTTTGGTTGCCTAGCTTACCCATTTGAGGGGATATTCAAAAGACGTAAGTGGTTGCAGCACCGCGTCTTATGAATTTTGACGTTTCTAACGCGCTCTCAACCGAGCCAGCGAGGATTTTGATAGGTCCCGTCGAAGTGGTGAGTCGTTTTATAGAGTTCGTATTTTCCGTGCTGCGCAGCCCGCTTGGTCTTCGCAAGAAGGGCCTCGATTTCGTTTGACTTCATTGGCCGGAAACTCCTTGCCGCGTTCAGAGCCTGCTCGAGTATTTGCATCGAGTCACATCCGGTGATCACGACGCTGGTCGGAAGATTCATCGCGTAGTGCAGGCATTCTACCGGAGTCACTGTCTTGCTTTCCAGGATGAAGGGATCGCCCATCGGCTTCATCCCAAGCACGCCGATATCGTCCTTCACGAGCACTGGCAAGACCTTCTTTTCGAAGCTGTCGTAGTGTGCGTCCATCACGTTCAGCGGCATCTGAACGGTATCGAAATGGAATTGATGGCTTGCGGCCAAATTGAGCATCTTTAAGTGGATGTCGGGACTCTTGTGCCCGGTGAACCCGATGTAGCGGATTTTTCCGGCTTTCTTCGCTTCGAGCGCCGCTTCCATCGCTCCGCCCGTTGCAAAAACGCGGTCAGCATCGTCCATGCGAATAATTTCGTGAAATTGCAAGAGATCGATGCGATCGGTCTCCAGTCTGCGGAGCGATTCTTCAATCTGCTGCGCAGCCGATTTCTTGTCGCGCCCGTCGATTTTGGTCATCAAGAACGCTCGCTGACGATAGCCGTCGCGCAGCGCCTTACCCATGCGGATTTCACTCTGCCCCTCGTTGTAGTCCCAGCAGTTATCGAGAAAATTGATTCCGTTGTCGATCGCTGCGCGAGTGATGCGAATACTCTCGGATTCTTGGAGCCCCGGCTTGCCAAGGTGAAATCCGCCGATGCCTATCGCGGAAACCTTTTCCCCTGTGCGCCCGAGCGTCCGATGCGGAACTTCTCCCTTGGCTTCTCCCTCCCGGGGGTGCCAAGGGAAGCTCATCAGCATGGAGGCACCGGCAGCGACTCCCAGAAATTGCCTGCGAGTAACCCCTGAGTCGTGACCGGAGTCGCTTTCCTGTTCATTCTCGCGCCGAACTCCCGCAGCATTACTGGCATCTTCACCGCTCATCGCGCTGGCATCCTCCTAACGCTTTCCTTTTGGGTTGGCTGATTTGCAGCGGCCGCTGGTTTCCAGTTGCTTCCATTTGATTTCCTTAATTTCCTGGCGACTTGCAAAGCGTTTCTACCCGTTCATTGGGTTTGGCCAGCCGCACGAGGCAACTGTTTTATCGCTCCGAACTCACCTGCGCAGAGGCTGGAAGCCAGCTATTTCTTTGCAGCCAGTGAGCGAATGTACGTCACAAGGCCGTGAATCTGATCCTCGCTGAGCGAACTCTTGAAGGGAGGCATTCCGGCCTTGCCGTTGGAAATTATTTGAGCGAGTTCCGCATCGGGCACCTTCTGGACG
>Ga0207086_1051_pt2 | contig 17713 bp, 14 predicted proteins | sample Alteio_BWMinHeat_54_FD_153540 | JGI IMG/M metagenome (GOLD analysis project Ga0207086, IMG submission 153540) | Enriched cells from forest soil in Barre Woods Harvard Forest LTER site, Petersham, Massachusetts, United States -... | ecosystem: Environmental > Terrestrial > Soil > Temperate forest >... | reverse complement strand
ATTCGACCGCTTTGAGGGGAAGGCTGCTTTCAACCACGAGCGATTTCAGGATGGGGAACAGGTCTGGATTTTCGAGCGCCTTGGCGATTGAATTGAAGTGAACCGGCCGTTTCGTGTATCCCTTCTCATGCGCTGCTCGCATGTCACTCATGAATCGCCGGCCGCTGAACGTCGAATAGACTTTGAAGCAAGCCGCGAAGATCGCGTCAGACAATTCGACGCGCGGCCGTCCCATCTTTTGCTCTGGTGATTCGATCCGGCTGCAAAGATCGTGGAGCAGCATTTGGAACTTATCTTTTTCATTCGTCTGCGCGGCATCGTATGCTGGCCAATTTTGCGCGTAACTTTTCTTGACCTTCTCCGCGACGACTACGGTCTGCGTGATGGTTTCTGAGCCGTCGGGGAATAGCTCTCTCTGGATCACGCATTCCACCGCGAAGACGTGCTTGCATTTGACCCCTAGTTCCAAGTGGTCAGGGCACGAGCAATGCTCGTTTCCTTTGTCCATGAACACGTGGTATTTTTTGTCGCTGTTCTGACTCGGCACAAGCCAAGCAAAATCACTGATCCGACGAATCGGTTTCGTCGCCGCAATTTGCATTCCGCGCTCTTGTCTTGGATTCATATTGCACCCCATGTCTTATATACCTAAAGGTAATATACCATAGGTAAGACTGAATGCAATACCTTTTAGTAATATACTTGACAAATATTCCTATCAGTTGTATCCTCTTGAGTATGGCCAAAGTCATGCTATCTGGCTATCGCTGCGAGCGGTGCCAGCACGAATGGGTTCCCCGCGAGAAAACGGAAGGAGAGCCCCGCGTATGCCCGAAATGTAAATCGCCGTACTGGAACAAGCCGCGACAAATACGAGCTGGAAACAAAAAGGGCCGGCCAAAGTAGGCCAGCCCAATGACAGTACTTAGCCTTTATCAGTTAGTGCGCCTGCATGGTGTCTCGCCGATGGCTTGCAAGACTTCCTCGGTCAATTCCTTGTCATGGGCATACTTCCGAAGCTGTTTGTCCAAAACGTAATTGACTGTTTGGATTGTCAATGCCTTCTGAAGGTCTTCTTCCTTCAAAAGATCATTTCGATAGAGCCAGTCAGCGACTTCGCACCAAAGCCATAGCGCCTTCCCATCAATAATCTGACAGTCAGGTGGAGGAAAGTTTCCTGGCCCTCGCACTCCCATCATATACTGATGCACGAGCTGGCGACTTCGACCCATTCGGCGAGCGATTTCTGCCTGAGTCACCAGATTGCACTCATCAATGCGCGAGACGCACGCGCCGATATTTGCTTTTCGCACGTCTCGAATTGCACTCAGGACAGCATCCTTGAAAGTTTGTGCCATGCGACTGAACGACAAGTACACGCACCCGAACCGAACGCTTAGCGTGGCGTCATCGCATCCGGCTTCAAACAGGGAATCTTCCACCTGTCTGGTCAGTTCGCGAATACCCGTCAGAAGCAAGACAAACTCGAATTCTTGTTCACACATTGGCTTATTCATTTTCGTCCCCCTCTTGGCAATCATCGCCAGAACAATGAGGACACATATCTACATCGCGCCGAATTCGGCGCGCGTGGTTGAACGGATTCTTTGGCGTAGACCAAACGCTGATGATACAACCCCCTCTTAAACTTGCAGGACAGTACATTCTTCCCCACGCATGACCATTCGAGATTTCGACAGTCCAGCCCACCGATTCGGCATACGACACGGCCGCTTCGACATGCTTGTCAGGGTGCCTTGGCCTTCCCATCGACTTATCCTAGCTTTACTGTTGACACCTGTCAAGCAAGACACTAGAAATAGATGGAAGTTCGCGCAAAACGTGGCGATTGGGCAATGTTCTTGGGACAAAGCAGAGGGAGGTGTGAGATGTTGAGGCTGGATGATTTGAGTGTTCCAGGCGTGAGGGTGTCAATGATGTCCGAGATCGAAATGGACGAGAAATCGGCCACTGGCCTGTATATGTCGCGTCGATTCAACCCTCGCGGCGTGCAGGAGTATCCGGGGATTCTCAAGCTGGCCGTGTCAAAAGAGGACGACGAATGGCTGGCAAACGTTCTGAATCAACAGAACTTATTCAATCAGATGGAGGAGCGCAAGACCAAACACGGGGTCACGCTGGTGAAAGTGCCGTACACGGCCGCCGAGACGTTTGCCGAAGGCGAGATGAACCGATTTTATATTCGTGGTCTTTGCTTAGTTGCCTTAGCTGCCGATCCAAGCGCCGAGCTCGAAATCTATCGAGCAAAGTCGGTTTCTCAGCCACGGCCCGAATCCGAACTCATGATCGGAATGACCGTGAATGCCGCGAAGCTGCTTGCTGACTTAAGGCAAAACCCAGGCGTCGATACGGCGCTCGGTTTGCCTCCAGGACCGAATTCCGGCCTAAGCGTCCGGCTGATTCGTTCTTAAAGAACTCCGACCGGCTCAAGGTGGGGAACTCGCTCTATCTCGCGTAGAGTCAGCCCCACCTTGGAGATCTCTTCCCGGAAATCGTTGAATTGTCGCTCGGTGAACTCCATCACTTGGCGCATCTGCATGTGTCGGAATAGGTCAAATACGGCCTTATTCGCGCGCATCCTTGGGCTGGTTTCATCCGGCCAAACACAGAATCCATAATCGAATACGGTGTCCGGCGCGATGGGCGGCCACCCGCTCAATGCCTTTTGCCGAAGCGCGCTTTCTGGTCTCCTGTCATTCATTGCCGACCTCCTGTCGCGGCGCGGACGCATAGCGTCCGTCGCGACGATTCGCAAGCCGATGTTGCGCGAACGGTGAGCCGAGAAGTTTGGAAGTTTGCGCAATTTGGCACGCAAAAACTGCGAATCCGGTTGCGTCGTTGCTTGGGACAGAATTCGCCCAACGGACCGACTTTGTGTTCAAACGGTCGCCGGGACGGGACTTTGTGTTCAACTCGGACATTGGAACCAAAGCTACATTTGTATACTTCCCACGTGCGAAGTATGCCAAATTTGGCATGTCAAGAAATGGCCACTAATTACTGACTTACGTTTCGCCATTATGACGCAAACGATTATTTGATATTGATTTGCGGCTGATTTTGTTGGCGGAAATATTTTGCGCACGCGTCCTTCAAACGGTCAGAGCTTGGCGGATTCGATAAGATCAATTCCGTACGATCGAATGCAGGGGGGAACGCCATGCGCAAACGGACGGTCGGACGAACCAAAGCCAAGGCTAGGACGAAATCTGCCCCGAGCCGGCGGCGGACGGTTGCCGACGTGGCGCTTTCGCCCGAACTCGGTCGGGCCAAGGTCGAGTTGGTCAAGCGCATTCGCCAGCTCATTGCTGGCCGGGAACTCAATCAGATTCAAGCCGCCCAGCTTCTCGGACTAGATCAGCCCAAGGTGTCCGCCCTGATCCACGGCCGCATCGAGGGCTACTCCATCGACCGCCTTATCCGCTGCCTGAACGCCCTCGGTCAACAAGTCAAGATCACCATCGCGCCGCCGACGAAAAAGATCAAAGGCCACAAGGTCATCGTGGCCTGAATTGAGCTGGCCTCCGTGATGGAGCTCCGGTACGATTCGGCCGGTTCGCTCGTCCAAACGGAGTCTGCCCATGCGCAGGATGCGCCTCGTCATGCTCGCCGGTTTGTTGGCCGCCGTCGGTGCTCATCTCGTCAATCGCCCGGATGCTGCGCCGCCGGATTCGATTTCACTCGAATTGATCCGTTATGTGACCCTCGGCGATCGCGTCCAAGAGTTGAGCGGGCGCGTCGTGATCGTGGATTTCTGGGCAACCTATTGCTTGCCATGCAAGAAGGAATTTCCGCGACTGGTCGAGCTTCACCGGAAGTACGCCGCGAAGGGCTTGGCGGCGGTGTCAGTCAGCCTCGATGACCCGACGGACGAGCAGGCTCGCGCCAGCGCCAAGGGTTTTCTGACCGAAAAGCAAGCGACGATTTCCAACTTTGTGCTCGACGAGAAGATAGAATTCTGGCAGGCCAAGCTGAAGATAGATGGGCCGCCGTGCGTTTTCGTCTTCGATCGTAAGGGCAGGCTCGTGAAGAAGTATCATGACGATGTTGACTATGGCGAGATCGATCGCATCGTCGCGGACCTGTTGAGGTAACCTGACCGTGACCGAGGACAATGCACCTGACGGCGACTTCAGTTCTGTTCTCGGCCGAATCCCGAGTGGGATTTTCGTTTTGACCTGCCGCGGGCCGGCGAGCGAGATCGCGATGCTGGTGAGCTGGGTGCAGCAATGTTCGTTCGATCCGCCGATGGTGAGCGTGGCGATCCGCAAAGGACGCGACATCGTTGATCTGTTAAAGGACGGAGCATCGTTTGCCATCAATGTTCTGGCGGAAGGTCAGAAAGAACTCCTCGCCCATTTCGGAAAGGGTTCGCCGCTGGAACATCTGCCGCGGGCGCATGAGCGAGTCGAGCGGCAGGAAGGAATGGCGGCGGTCTTGCGCGAGGCACTGGGCGTCCTGCATTGCCAGGTCGCGGGCGGATGCGAGGCCGGCGATCATTATCTGATTCTCGGCCACGTCGTTGGAGGCTCGCTCCATAGCGAAGATCGGCCGATGATTCACGTGCGCAAGAGCGGCATGAACTATTGATCGCTCAGCTTTTCACCAACATTTGAATTTCCGTCAGATAGTTTTTGGGATTGCCGCGAAAGATCATGCCCGGCCCCTTGATATAAACCTCGCGCGTCGGCATGAGCACTTCATATTTCTTTTCCTTGATGTAGCTGGTGATCTTGGCGTAAGACCGGCCCAGCGAGTCATACGGGCCCTTGTGCGTGAGCGAGACGCAGCGGCCGCCGGGTATTTGGCGGACGGAGACGCCATCAACTTCCTTGGCTTTTCGGACCGGCATGCATGCCTCGAAATCGGCGTCGTTTTCCTTGAACTCGCAGTCGAAATGCAGCATCAAGGGTTTGCCGGCAATGTGGCGCCCGAACGAGCGGCCGATTTTTGCGAATCCTTTGCCACAATCGCTGTATTTGCCTTTCATGCGGACGCCCGCGATGAGAATCGGGTCCAGTGTTTTCTCTTCCACTTCAAAGGATGTTTGTCGCGCAGCCATACGTGCCTCCATTTCGGTGTGAATGATCCGGTCCAGTGAGTTGACGATGTCGCGATACTGCCGCGCCTTGGCGACGAGCGCGGTCTTTTGGCGTTCGAGCTGCTCGAGGATGTCCGATTCGTCGTCGCAATTCGCAAGGATCTCGCCGATTTGTTCAAGCGAGAATTCCAAGGCGCGGAGTTGGACGATGACGCGGGCGCGGTCGAGCTGGCGCTCGCCGTAGTAGCGGTAGCCCGATTGCGGATCGGTGCAGGCCGGGACCAGGATGCCCTTCTCGTGGTAGAAGCGCAGCGTCTTGATCGTCAGACCGGTCGCCCGCGAGAATTCGCCGATCGTGAACACCGTTTCCCCTCGCACGCTTCGATCAGCAAAAGGATACGGCCTCCACCAAGGGGAGAGTCAAGAGATTTTTTGAAATTCGTTCGATTATGCGACGAGCTCGCCGCGCGCGACCGTCACGGCTTTGCCACCCAAGAAGACGCGATCGCCGACGACGCGAATTCGTACGATGCCACCGCGAGCGGAGGCTTGGAAAGCGAGGAACTCGGTTTTGCCGAGTTGTTTGCGCCAATAGTCGGCGAGGCAGCAGTGGGCTGAGCCTGTGACGGGGTCCTCGTCCACGCCGACGGCGGGAGCGAAAAATCGGGAGACGAAATCGTAGGACGGATTGTCCGAGCGGCTGGTCACGATCACGCCGCGAACGGGCAGCGTTGAAAGGCGTTTGATATCCGGTCGCAGATTTCGCAGGGCAGTCTCCGACTTTACCGCGACCAGGTAATCGAATTGGTTGCGCCCGACATAGACGGCCGCTTCGCCAAGTGCCGCCAGCAAATCGGCTGGAGGCTCGGCGGCTTGCTCCGGTTTTACGGGAAAGTCCAGTTCAATCAGGTCGCCGCGACGAGCGGCTTTCAGAATGCCGCTCCGGGACGAGAAGCGAATCTCGACATTGGCGTCGGCCAAACCCTGCTCCCAAAGAGCATGGGCTGAGGCGAGAGTGGCGTGGCCGCACAGATCGACCTCGGCGGCCGGCGTGAACCAGCGGAGATCGAAGCCATCGCTGTTGCGAACGAGGAACGCCGTTTCGGCTTGATTCATTTCGCGAGCAATATGCTGCATGCGCTCGTTGGCGGGCCAGGACGGCAAGACGTAAACGGCGGCTGGATTGCCGGCGAAGGCGCGATCGGTGAAGGCATCGACGAGGTGGAACTTCTGTGAGTTGGAAGTCATTCGATCCCTCCGGGTGAAACGAATGGGTGAGCTTGAGCCATTGTGCACGGTCAATGCCGATGCAGACATGGTCTAGGATAGCCCTTCGCAACTTGAGGTTCGCTCGAATGACCGCGTGTTCGCGCAGAAAGACCAGAAAGTGCGAACGGGGCTGTCATGTCGGATCAAACATGACAGCCCCGCTCGCGCCGTTCGCTTAGTCCGGCTTACTGCTTCTCTTCTTTCGCCGTTGATGGCGATTTTCGAGATGCCACTTGGTGGTTTAGCGCGTCGAGGTGCTGACGAAACTCATTGGTGCTGAGTTGAACGGAGAGGACTTGTTCCCAGGCTTTGCGCCGGTCGGACTGAGACTTCATGAATCCGGTCAGGAAGAGTCGCTCGCTTTCGGTTGGGAAGCGCGCCAGCGTCGCCAGAGTCAGCGCTTCGAGGATTTGCTCGTCGGAACGCGAGCCGTTGAGAAGCTCGTCTAACAATCGTCCAAAGTGAGCCGGCGTCGATCCGACTTGCGAGCGCTTGGCGGCGTACTCGCGCAGCGTTTCTAACCTTTTCTGCCGCGTTTCCGCTCTTTGCTGCTCAGCCCATCGCTTGGCAGCCTCGGGCGAAGACTTGACCACCCAATCGACGATTTTCGTGCGTTTGTTGGCATCCTTGTCGGCGAGGAAATAGTTCATTTCGACCATGGTCGGCAGCTTGCCCGTCAGGTCGAGCATGATTCGCCGCAAATACTCCGGATCGGAACCCTTCGTGAGATTGCCGGCCAGGCGCAAGCGAGCCGTCTTAAGTTGTTCATCCATTTCTTGCTCGATCAGGAGATCGAGCCCTCGTCGGATTTGCTCCTGAATTAGCCGCGAATCCGGCGAATCGGCAGGCTTGGATCGCTTCTGATTCAGCGACTCGATTGCCCGCTGAAGTTCCTCGAGCAGTTTCTTTTGCCGATCGGGATCAGCCAAATTCCGAGTCTGTTTCTGCTTGGAATCGAGCAAGCGCTGAAGTTCCTCGACAACTTGCTTCGCCTGCTTCTCGTCAAGCGGTTTCGTATCCTGCACTTTCTTGAAGAGATCCCTGAGATAGGGAATATCCGCGAATGGGTCGGCCGCGTTCTTGTCAGCCTTTTCAAATTGCTTTTCGTATTCGGCCAATCGGTCAGCGGTTCGTTTGGCGTCCTCTGCATTCTCCGATGAGTCTTTCTCGTGCTTCTGAAGCCGCCTGTAATACTCTTCAAATGCCTTGCGGTAAGCGTCCGGCGCTTGATCGGGTGTTTTCGAATTTGGCGATGGTGCGGTTTGCTCGCCCGAGGACTTTTGCAATTCTTTCAATCTGCGGAGGTGTTCCGCTGCTCGCTTCAGCAGCTCTTCATCCTGCGCCGCGTCGTCCGCCCCGGCGGTGTGAGGCTGGTCCGCAGCCTTTAAGGCACGGAGATAGCCCTCAAGTGCCGCTTGGGTATCGCTAAGTTTGTTCTTCTGGTCCGGCTGATTGTTGACCGATTTCCGAACCCACTCGTCAGCTAATTTCCTATACGCGTCAATCGCAGCCGAGCGTTCCGGGCTGCGACCAGGCTGAGGTTTGCCTGTTGAGGAATCGATATCGGCAAGCATCCAGGTGGCGACTTTGCGGCGTTTGCCGGCGTCGCGATCGTCGAGGAAGTAATTCATTTCAACGTCGGTCGGAAGCATGCCACGCAAGTCCATCGAGAGGCGGCGCAGAAAAGTTCGGTCGTCGGATTGTGTTTCGGACGATTTGGGGGGCGACGGCCGTGCTTGGGGCGAATCGTTTTCGCCGGCGGCCAGGGCTGGCAAATGCCGAGCGCCGAGACCTAATCCACCCAGCACGAACAGGAATACGAGAACCGCTGTCAGGCGGAATTTACTCGAAGTCATCAAGGTAACTCCTTCGGTCAAAGCAACGATTTGCGGTGGGACCAGGGAGGCGAGTTCTCTCCCAGCCGCGAGCGCCAAGCCCGCTCGGCGCGTAACAGCGGCCAACGATCGCGGCAGCGTGATTACCGACGCCGCTCCGACCGCCAGCGTTACGCCGCGCCGCGTCAAGCGCCGGGCAAGCACGCGCCGGGCGGATGCCAGCCGATGGCAAAGCGTGCCGACGGGCAGTTGAAGTTCCCGAGCCACGTCGCGCTGCGAGCGGCCTTCGAGGTCGCACAGCAACACCGGCATGCGAAACTTTTCCGGTAAACGGCTCAATTCCTCGTCAAGAATTGGATTGAGGTCGCCGTTCGGCAAAAGTGCTTCGACTGTCGGATGGGGAAACGTGGCCAATTGCTTTTCGTGCGATCGGCGCCGGTCGGCCAGTTGACGGGCTTTGTGAGCCGTGCGATAGGCGACGCCGTGCAACCAGGCGCCGATGCGATCGCGCGGCCAAATGCGCTCGGCGTTGCGAACCAGGATCAGGAAGACGGCCTGAAAGGCATCCTCAGCATCGGGAACCTGGCCAGCAATTCGATGACACACCCCCCAGACCATCGGGCCGTGCCGTCGCAGCAGAATGGCGAAAGCCATTTCGTCGCGATGATTCAGGAACAATTCGAGCAACTGACCGTCGCCCGCGTCGTCGCCAGGCGAAACGGCTTGACGAAGGTGCTGCAAGACGTGTCGCGCCTGAGCCGAAGGCATGGCTGACCACTCCAACGAGAACTCGCTCCGTTATCCTATTGCCGAATAACCAGCGAGCGCTCGGGTCAGATTTTGGAGGCACCGACGATTTCGCGTTCGAGTCGTGGCGATCGCTATGCGAAATACTCGATCGCATTGCGGAAGAGCTTCAGGCCGTCACCTTCCTTGGCGAGCCCCAGACGAGTCCAATGAGGGTGTTGGCGCGGCAGAACGTGCCGCTCCGGGTGCGGCATCAAGCCGAGAGCTCTGCCGCTCGCGTCGCACAGGCCGGCGACCCCCCCTTGTGAGCCGTTCGGATTGATCGGAAATGCGTTGCCAAACCGACCCGATTCATCGCAAAAGCGCAAGACGATTTGGCCGGCCTGCTCGAGCCCGCGAAGAATCCACTCAGCCCGCGGTACAAATCGCCCCTCGCCATGCGCGATTGGCACCATCATCTGATCGATATCTTTGAGAAACGGACACTTGCCCGGCGCGGCCTTCAGGTGAACCCAACGATCTTTGAATCCCGGGGGTTCATTGGCGGCAAGCGTTGCCGGCGGGCCTTCGTCCGGGTCCGGAGGGAAAAGGACGCCGGCTTTCAGCAGCGCCTGGAAGCCGTTGCACACACCCAATATGAGCTTTTCCGCATCGCGGAATTGGCGAATCGAGTCGCCCAGAAAATGCGCCAGCTGATTGGCGAGGATCTTGCCAGCTGCCACATCGTCGCCATAGGTGAACCCGCCTGGAACCGCCAGAACTTGGTATTCCTTAAGGAGTTTCGGGTTCTCGCGCAGGCGGTTTATGTGGACCAAGTCAGCCTGACCACCCGCTAGATTGAAGGCAAACTGCAGTTCGCCATCACAGTTGCTGCCCGGAGCACGCAGGACCAAAACTCTAGGAATGGCCATATCAGTGCATTCCGTAAAGAGTTGAGAAGTCGGCCTTGACAGACGAAGAGCGCACGTCGATGATTAGAGTGTATTTGCCGCCCATCCCCATCGCCAGGGCACGGAGCCCTGAATGCGTCGATGACAGGGATTCGGGGATTGTTTCCCCCAATTTTTCCCATTCACCCGTTGACTCCTTCCCGCGGTCTTCTTACCATAGACCATGTACCCGTTTCTGACGGGTGCTCAAAATGCGATTGGTGCAGGCGAAATTTCCGCGGTCCTTGCGGATGGCGGTTTTGTCTGAGCCAGTCGCTGATTGCGTTGATCTTTGACAACTCGGTAGCACCTTTTTTAAGAGCCATGCGAGGATGTGTTACGCCGGTCCGGCGATGACGCATTCTTGCAACGCAACAGTCACGGGATTGTTGCTAGTTCCAAGTGAGTCATAGCCGTATTGGCGATCTCAAACCTGGACTTTGATTCGATGTCGGCTTCAGCCTTCGGGTTGTCGATGGGCATCTGACTCAAAGCAAGTTCGATCTTAAACGAGGGCCTTCGGGTCCTTGTCGATAGCGAACAATTTCGAAGGGTTTGATCCTGGCTCAGAACGAACGTTGGCGGCGTGGATTAGGCATGCAAGTCGAACGAGAACCGTAGCAATACGGGGAAAGTGGCGAAAGGGGCAGTAATGCATGGGTAATCTACCCCGAGGACGTGGATAGCTATCCTAACGGGTAGGTAATACACGACGACCCGGCGATTGGACATCCTTTTGCCGGCAAATGAATTTCGCCTCGGGAGGAGCTCATGTCGTATTAGCTTGTTGGCGGGGTAACGGCCCACCAAGGCAAAGATGCGTAGCGGGTGTGAGAGCACGACCCGCGCCACTGGCACTGAGACACTGGCCAGACACCTACGGGTGGCTGCAGTCGAGGATCTTCGGCAATGTGCGCAAGCATGACCGAGCGACGCCGCGTGTGCGACGAAGGCCTTCGGGTTGTAAAGCACTGTCGAGGGGGAGGAAAGCCGAAAGGTCTGACCTATCCCTGGAGGAAGCACGGGCTAAGTTCGTGCCAGCAGCCGCGGTAAGACGAACCGTGCAAACGTTGTTCGGAATCACTGGGCTTAAAGGGCGCGTAGGCGGACCGCAAAGTCAGGGGTGAAATCCTCCAGCTTAACTGGAGAACTGCCTCTGATACTGGCGGTCTTGAGTAAGGTAGGGGCGTGCGGAACTGATGGTGGAGCGGTGAAATGTGTTGATATCATCAGGAACTCCGGTGGCGAAAGCGGCACGCTGGACCTTCACTGACGCTGAGGCGCGAAAGCCAGGGGAGCAAACGGGATTAGATACCCCGGTAGTCCTGGCCCTAAACGATGGGTACTAGGTAGTAGGCTTGACATGGGTTTACTGCCGGAGCAAAAGTGCTAAGTACCCCGCCTGGGGAGTATGGTCGCAAGGCTGAAACTCAAAGGAATTGACGGGGGCTCACACAAGCGGTGGAGCATGTGGCTTAATTCGAGGCTACGCGAAGAACCTTATCCTGGATTTGACATGTGCGAAAGCGTTGGGAGGTAGGACTCGGAAACGAGAACGAACGGTATCCAATCCGGAACCCAATACAGGTGCTGCATGGCTGTCGTCAGCTCGTGTCGTGAGATGTCGGGTTAAGTCCCATAACGAGCGAAACCCCTGCCCTTAGTTGCTAGGCGTAAGCCGAGGACTCTAGGGGGACTGCCGGTGTCAAACCGGAGGAAGGTGGGGATGACGTCAAGTCCTCATGGCCTTTATATCCAGGGCTGCACACGTGCTACAATGGCGTGAACAAAGGGACGCAAACTCGCGAGAGGGAGCAAATCCCAAAAAACACGCCCCAGTTCAGATCGTAGGCTGCAACTCGCCTGCGTGAAGTTGGAATCGCTAGTAATCGCGGGTCAGCAACACCGCGGTGAATGTGTTCCTGAGCCTTGTACACACCGCCCGTCAAGCCACGAAAGGGAGGGACATCCGAAGTCGGTGTCAAAGCCGCCGAAGATGGACTTCCTGATTGGGACTAAGTCGTAACAAGGTAACCGTAGGGGAACCTGCGGTTGGATCACCTCCTTTCTAAGGATTTCTTAGAAAACTCTTCCGAGGTCTCACTTCGGTCGAGAAATTCATGTTACCGTCCTTGCATGGTGTGCTACCGAGTCAAAGATAGCCCCGCTGGTCGCCAGGCCAGCGGGGCTTTTTTCATGCGCCTCGATTTTCGCGAATCGCTTGCTTCAATCATCCAAGTCCGCCGCGCGCTACAGTATCCGACAAGTCGTCGGTAGCGGTGCAATTACCAGAGCTGCCGATTTCTAGTTCCTGTTCGGCAAGGCGACTCGCAAAACGAGGCGCGATCATGTCTGAAAATCAGCCACCAAATACTTCCCATTCTGACGGCGCGCGGGATCGCCCGCTGCACGATGACGACCGGCACTTGACGCTGGCTGATCTGCAATCACATCCAGTGTGGCAATTCATGTTGAAGCGCTTCGAGGCTCACCAGATCGCCGCCAACGGGCCGTCGCTTCATGAGATTGAAATCTGCCAAGGACTCGGGCCCGTCGAATACGCCAATTGGGTCAAATTCGACCAAAAGGGAAGACGAATTGGCTGGTCACAAGCCGTCAGACGTCCGAAGGGAGAAGGCTGGCAGCCCTACAGCAAACCGAAACGGCGATCCAAACACACTGGGACAGAACCGGTTGGTCTTGAGCCGCAAAAAGACCAGCGTCCCACTTCGGGCGGCGATAACAAAAGTGGCTCAACATTCATCAACCCCATTGGGGGAACGAGTGTGAACCTGACCAATCCCACAATCAAGGTCGGAAATGGCACTGCATCGATAAAGGTGCTAACGGACGCCGCCGCCAAGTCGTCGAAAACGGACAGACAAAAAGAGCATGTTATCTGGATTCAAGTTGACGCCGCGGAAGGTGTCACATTAGAAAACGTGCATTTCATCCAGTTCATTTACCGCTATCAGAGAGACAAAAACGGCGCTGAGAATACAGAAGAACACTCGTCCACGCCCCACCCGGATGGAAGTCGCGTTTTTAACAATCTCGGGGAGAAGTACAAGCAAATTGATGCGATGCCATCACACGGGGCGTATTACGATGGTTTGCCCGGCTCCGAACGAGCGCCGAATCGCCTGATCATGTTCGATGCTCCGGGACCTTACCATGACGCTTTCTGGCCAGACGAAGGCATAGTCGCCGTTACTTACGTCATCGTTGACGGTAAGCCGGTTTACCAGATTGACTGGAAACTTGCCTCGAAACCCGTTGACAGAGGTTGGCAAGACGAGTATACCGCGAAGGGAAAACCGCTTACTGCCACCCCAGACGACCTGAAAAAAGACAAGTTACTCGCGGGTTACAGATCCGACGAAGGGGGAATCTTGAGCGATCCTGCTTACGTGGAAAACCCGATTCCGAAAGCGAATAGGTAAGGCTTAGATGTCCTGCATATTCCCATTGATTGTGCATTTTGCGATGACTGGAGCAATGGATTCGTCCGTGTTCCACGTGGTCCGCTCGCTCACCAGCGGAGACACCCGTTGCAAACCCATATTGATTCAGATGGACAACTTGGGAGGTCTTTACAATGGCGATGGAATGGAGTTACCCCGGGTTGCTTGGGAGAAGGTATTGGACGACATGTATCGCGATCCCCGCCAAAACTCGATCAAGCTGACGATAGCGCCAGACCGGCTCTCGATTTCGGCCCTGGGCGGTTTTCTCATGAATCTCAGGCAAAGAGCAGAGAATTCTCGAAAGCAAACGTTCGTCCGAATAATAGTACGTGAATAACCTTCGCTGGCATTCGGCGAGAACACTTTAGTCGACGGATCATACGAATTCATCGCAGGACTTTGCTATTTTGCCGCTCGCCGCAGTTTTAGCAGATGAATATCAGAGCCTTTAGGGCTGGTGAAATCCTTGGGCCTTCCGTTGGTTATCTCATCCAAACAGATCACTAGGCGGTCTTTCGGCAAATCGTGAATGCCAATCATTGGTCGGAACATGAAATCGCTTACATCGATAGCCGGCAGTTTCGAAATCGGCTTTAAGAGACTTCGAAGAATCTCGGCCGGTCCCCGGACGAACCGTAGCCATCTGGCTTTGAAAAGTGGCTTCCGACTTCTTTGCAGTTTTCTCCGCCATCCGCGCGCGAATTGGCACCAGCAATACTTGCGAGCAAGCTGAACGCAGTTCTCCGATTCACTAAGCTGGCCTCGACACAATTCAGACAGCCAAATCGCTGGCGAGACCGAACCAAGTTCTCGACTCATCGACTCGGGCCAACAGGCGGCGCGGCGGCGGCGCTACAGTATCTATCGCCACGGCTGTATCCAGGCCTGGCGACTGGAGGGTGTAGCGCATGAACGACCAGCGACTTCAAGACCGCAATGGCCAAACGATCCAGGACGACGATGGCTTCCTGCTTCCACATTTCCGGACGTTCGCCGCGGTTTGGAACACCTTCACGCGGACCTATCGCTACTCCTGGGATGAGGCGGTCAAGCACTCGCCCACCAATGCGCTCTCGATGCGCCGCGATGCGTTTATCATGGGCTGCCTGCAGGAACGCTACCTGCAAGTCGCCCAACTTCCCTGGCACCTCGAGCCCGAAAACGCCCGCGATTCCAATCAATCTATCGTCGCCTCAGCCCTCACCGATATCCTCAAGGCCACTGATCGCTGGCACCACTTCACGATGCAACTCGCCGAAGCGATCTGGTACGGCCGCTTCGCCAATCAGGTGCGCTGGGATGCGGCCGCGGTGAACGGCCAAACCCGACTGGCCGTCACCGACCACCGCCCGGTCAACGGCGACAAGATCCAGTTCGGCTTCGATGGTACGCCGCGCGTCATGGTCCATGCCGCCGACGCGACGAAGTTGCCCGGCGCGGCCGATGCCATCATCGTTGGCGATCGCGGGCCGATGCTGGAGTTGAAAGACCCACGCTGGCGACAGCGCTTCGTGATTCACAAGCACATCCCCAACGACGCCGATTATTTCGAGGGCGAGATGGCCGGTGGCGTGCATGGCGTCGGCCTGCGCAGCCTGATCTATTGGCTGTGGTGGCTGCGCGAGGAAATGCTGAGCTGGGCGGTGAATCACTTGAAGAAGATCGGCGTGGGCGGCATCTTGATCTTCTATTACGAGGACGGCAACGACAAGAGCAAGACGACGGCCGAGTCGGCGGCGAAAGACGCGGGGGAGCGTTACGCGATCGCGATGCCGCGTCCGCGCGGGACCAGCCGGGATGTGAGCAGCGCCGAACTGCTGCCGTTCAACGAAGCGGGCGTGCAATCGCTGACCGCAATTATTTCCGATTATTTCGAGCGGCACATCGAGCGCCTGATCATCGGTCAAAGCCTCAGCAGCAAGGCGCAGGCGACGGGGATGGGCAGCAGCGTGGCGGACCTGCACGCCGACACGAAGTTCCGCATCCTCAAGTTCGACGCTGAGAATCTGGCCGACACGTTGACGCGCGATCTGGTCGCCGTGGCGCAGCGCTGGAACTTCCCGGGCCTGGGCTTCCGGGTGCGCTTGGCCTTCGACATTCCCCAGCCCGACGCCAAAGACAAACTCGACGCCGCCAGCAAGCTCTATGCGATGAAAGTCCCACTGCGCGCCAACGACATCCGCGGCGCCGCCGGCTTCGGCAAACCGCAGCCGGGCGACGAAATCATCGGCGCACCTCCGGAGTTGCCGCCGACTTCACACAAACCGAGCGTACACCCTGAGACAGCAGACGACGAAGACGAACATGATGAAGGCGACGATGCCGAGGCGTTCGAAGGCCTCGCTCCAATCGAGTACGCCAAATCGCATTGGGTCAAGTTCGACAAAAACGGTAGGCGAATTGCTTGGTCGATAGCAGCCAAGCGCCCCAAGGGCTCGGGATGGCAGCCCTACGCTCCGCCTTTGCGACGACGCGTTGACCGTGCACTGAAACACGAACAATCCTTTATAGGCGGTGGCGAAGCGCCAAAGAATCCGCAGCCACCGGGAGGAAAGCCAAGTGAGAAAGCGCCAGCGGTTTCCGCGAGAGTTTACAGTCTCAAGGAATGGCTGAAATTTGTCAAATCACTCGAAAGCGGTGGGGTCATCAGCCATGACGACTATCTAAAGACCGTCGCGCTATTCGAAGGACCATTTAACTTCGACACCACAACTGATAAGACGTTCATTGCCTCTGTGGTTAGAGTGTACGAGAAAGACGGCAAGATCATATTTAATTTTCGGGATTTTGCCGAATACACGGGCATCCCGGGCCAAAAAATCGTTCAAGTGGCTAAGGTAACAACAGAAGAAGACGGTCGGCCCGCAGGATCAGCTTCTCACGTCGAGCAATGGGATACGGATGCAGTGGGCACTGCCAAAGGGCCAGATTTGCGCGGAGCGACGGACCAAACGCTGGACCCGATAAAGACGAAGAAAGTGAAAGTCACCGTGGACATTAGCGTAGGTGTCGGATCGTATGGCGGGAGCGACAAACCTGGGACAAGCATAAAAGGCATCTACGAGCAGTACCCGGGTGCTACCGAGAAGAACGTCGAATGGGCCAAGGGATCGGAGCCAAAGAAATTCACGATTACCTTCGAGGTAGACAACGAAGGGAACTGGACGTTCAAGGATCCCTCGATTGGTCTTGACGAACACGGCAAAATCGGCAAATAGTTGCAATGTTAAGCGGCTTCGACGCGAGTCAAAAGAACTCCGTCGCATCGACGCGCGCTGACAGAAACAGATTGGCGATCTGAAGCCCTGTCCTGGCGCATAGTGATTCCAACGAGGACAAATAGATGGCCGCGATTGTGCTGAGTTTGTTTCTGTGCGGCGGCGTTCGTCATGAATTGTCGCTGGTTTTCCTTCGATTGGAAACTGCCCCAATTCGATACAGCACTTTGGTTGCCACAAAGAAGGGTCAGCTTCTTTCCCGGTATTTGCAACCAGGAATTGAAAGAGACCAAGTGGAAGCCGTCCTCGGGCCGCCAAGTTTTTCCTTTACGTCCGGTCCGCTCGGATCACCGATTCTGGTTTATCCTGAATACGGCATTGAGGTATACATGAATATCGCGGCTGTGGCGGCAGTGCTTGTGAATCGTGATTCGACAGACCAAAGCTCGAATAGCGCGCCGCACAAGCAACCCTGTGATAACGCAAAGCCTTTCAGAGAGAATTAGATCGAGAAAAAATGACGTATCAGTTCGCCTTCCGGAAAGTCGAGGCGGGCTGAACGCGTGATCTGACGCCGGTGACTTAGGCGGTGCTGTCACCTTTCACGATGCAACTCTCGGAAGCGATCTGGTACGGTCGCTTCGCCAATCAGGTGCGCTGGGATGCGGCCGCCGTCAATGGCCAGACGCGGCTGGTCGTCGCCGACCACCGCCCGGTCAACGGCGACAAGATCCAGTTCGGTTTCGACGGCACGCCGCGCGTCATGGTCCACGCCGCCGACGCGACGAAGTTGCCCGGCGCGGCCGATGCTGGAGTTGAAAGACCCGCGCTGGCGGCAGCGCTTCGTGATTCACAAGCACATCCCCAACGACGCCGATTATTTCGAAGGCGAAATGGCCGGAGGCGTGCATGGCGTCGGCCTGCGCAGCCTGATCTATTGGCTGTGGTGGCTGCGCGAGGAAATGCTGAGCTGGGCTGTGAATCACTTGAAGAAGATCGGCGTGGGCGGCATCTTGATCTTCTATTACGAGGACGGCAACGACAAGAGCAAGACGACGGCCGAGTCGGCGGCGAAAGACGCGGGGGAGCGTTACGCGATCGCGATGCCGCGTCCGCGCGGGACCAGCCGGGATGTGAGCAGCGCCGAACTGCTGCCGTTCAACGAAGCGGGCGTGCAATCGCTGAC
>Ga0207086_1118_pt1 | contig 18125 bp, 7 predicted proteins | sample Alteio_BWMinHeat_54_FD_153540 | JGI IMG/M metagenome (GOLD analysis project Ga0207086, IMG submission 153540) | Enriched cells from forest soil in Barre Woods Harvard Forest LTER site, Petersham, Massachusetts, United States -... | ecosystem: Environmental > Terrestrial > Soil > Temperate forest >... | reverse complement strand
CGGAGGCTCGCAATCACCTGATATATAGCATTGATATTGATGACCAGAAAAAGACCTGTTTGCACGGGTAACAGTAAGTGTATTACTTGCTGCACCATTATATATAGTCCCATTCGAAACAGGGACGAAGCCGTTACCTGCATTAACAGACCATTTATAAGACAAATTGCCGCCGGTCACAGCGACCGAAAATGAAGTGTGTCCTCCTACACAAATAGAGCTATTAGAAGGCGCTTTTGTAATAAGTGGTTTTGTATTTACAGTTAATGTGGCCACCTGGCTCAATAATGCGGGTTCGCAAACACCAGATATGCGGCATTGATACTGGTATGCATTCATGTTTCCGGAAGCCTTGCTGATATTAAGCATATTAGTTCGGGCTCCGGAATAAACACCTTCATCCACAATGTCCTTAAATCCATAACCTTCATTTACTTTCCATTGGTATGTAAGTTTTGTGCCCGTGGCAGAAACAGAGAACCTGGCGTTCTCATCCGCGCAGACAGTAATATTGACCGTATTCTTATTAATCAATGGCGCTTTGTTTATGACAAGCGTATCTATTTTACTCGGTATAGAGGAGCCACAACCACCAGATATAAGGCAACGATATAGATACCCGCTCATAGATTCAGAAGCGTTTGTTATTAGAAGCTTATTCGTTGCAGCGCCATTGTATAGACTGGAATTCATAATATCACTAAATCCGGTTCCGTTATTGCTTATCTGCCATTGATACTTAAGGTTCTTACCATTGGCAGATACAGAAAAAGAAGTGTTATTACCTGAACATACTATTTTTCCGTGCGACTGTGATAAGATAGAAGGCAATTCACTGACTGTTAGCTTTGCAATAGTTGAAGTAACAGGTGGTGTGCATGTTCCTGACAATATGCACTGATAATTATAACCATTCATAGAAATATCCGGGTTGCTAATTTTAAGTTTACCGGTATTTGTCCCGCTATATTTACCAGAATTTAAAATATCCGAAAAGCCGGAACCTTTATCTACCTGCCATTGATACGCTAATTCCAAACCTCTTGCAGAAACAGCAAAGGAAGCGTCTGTGCCTGAACAAACAGTTGCATCTGCAGGTTGATTGGTTATAAAGGGAGAAGCATTTATTTTAGCATGCACAGTGCCTTTTACATTGCATCCCGGATATATAAGAGACAAAGTATAGGTTCCTGAATCTGCTATAGATACATTAGGTATTGAAGGATTTTGAAGATCGGATGTAAAACTATTGGGACCTCTCCATTTATAAACAGCACCACTTATTTTATTAGAACTAAGTTTAAGAATACCTCCTTCGCAGGGAGCATTACTACCCAATAGGAGTGGGCCATCCGGCAAATTAATTCTCACATGACTAACAATAGGAGGACATGATAAAAAGGAAGTAGTTAGCGTATATGTTGTACTGTTTGAGGGCAAGGCGACGGGTTTTTTAATATTCGGATCATTTAACCCCGCCTGTGGTGTCCAGTTGTAGATAAATGCATTTTCACCTATTACATCCATCTGCACTGGATGACCATTACAAATAAGTGTATTAGGGGTTGTTATGATTGCATACAATGAGTCATAAATAGTGAGTTGTGAGCTATCAAGGACGGATTTACCGGCACCACAACTGAAAGGCGAATAAACATATAACTTAATTGTTTTGGGCCCGGTAGCTGCAGACATACGGAGTGGAGTAATAACTCTTGTAAAGATCGTGTCATAAGCGGGAATAATTACCGAATCCGGTATTTTCTTATAGTCCTTACCATTGATTGCGGTACCGCCAATAAGATAATGTATTGTGAGAGGTAAGGATGAAGAATATTTTCGTTTGAAGATAAAAGAACCATTTTTACAAGCTCTCACACAATAAGGTACAGGTGTTTGAAGATTATCCTGCAAGGAAACGCTCAATGTATTAGATGATAAGCTGCCTTCTTCAATGAATACACCCGAATCGTATTGGTGATCTTTTGCATCGGCGATAGCTAGCTTAAGATGATAGGTTGCACAAGGAGTAACAGCAGCAGCGGCAGTAAACACTTTCGTAAAACCATTATAGGTAATGGTTGTACCATTAGAATTATTTACGTAGTATTCTTTGAAAGGCGAGCCTTTTCCCATCGCTTCGCAAATGCTGATCTTGCCACCAGAAGTACCTACAATGCCTGCTGTACTGTTTATGGCCACCGGAATATTTGTACCTGGGATTAAAGCAATATTTTTGTGTGTGGGATATTCAGGACCATATATATAAAAAGCAAAAACGTCATTATACTGTGTACATGCAAAGGAAGGATATTCTTCGGAACCGAAAACGTACCTGAATTTCACCGTTTCGCCTGTAGGGATAAAATCAAATTCAAGTTTACACGCATCGTATGTGACTTGTCCTGAAAGGGCGCTCAGATCTTCATCACCTCTTGAGCTATTGCTAAAATCTGCAAGATATGATGCAGGCCCCACCGCACTGGCAGCATATCCTGTACAGAGTATAATTCCGCCTTTAATTCCAAGATTACTGCTTGTGACCTTGAAAATACCATTTGCATCTGTAGGGCACGACAATACAGGATTTAACGTGGTAACACCGGAGCCTACAAGGGTTTGTACTAATTGAGCAGCCGTTTGATTTATAGAAACCCTTACTTGTGCAAAAGCTTCAATACCTATGAACAAGAATAGACTGAGAAATAAAAAACTTCTGAATGATTTTAAAAAAGAAGAAAATTCCATGAACATTTACGCCACCTATCTAAGAAGACAGGCTAAGACCTGAAAAATACGATTATTTTGTGAAACCTCTTAAAGTCCAATTTTACAAATCATTTTTAACTAATCTTTCAGTTTTTAAAAGATCATTATTTTCATCGTATATCTTAATCATATATATGCCATTGGCGAGGTCGGAGATATCAATATATCTTACATTTTCTTTTTTGTAAAATTATTTTGCTGCGCAGATCTAAAATAGAAACATTAATCTTTAAAGGCGCTTTAAAATAAACTATTGATGTAGCAGGATTGGGATAAACACTTATGTCTCCTGCTATTGTAGAAACATTGGAAACCCCAACATTGCTGATCACATATTTTACTGACATGCCGGAACATCCATTGCTATCAGTAACGGATACTGTGTAAGCTCCATTTTGAGAAATCGGATAGCTTGAATTTGTGGCACCAGGAATAAGAGCATTGTTCAAATACCATTGATAAGTGACATAAGTGCCCGTTTGTAATGTTAAGCCTTGCTCATTAATAAGTGGAACAGGCGAAACAGCAGTACTTACATTAACCGACGCAGTAAAAATAGAACAACCCTGTGCGCTGGATATCTCAACATTGTAAGAACCGGGATTTGTAGCTGCATATTGTGCGCCTGTAGCCCCATAAATGATAAGGCCATATTTATACCATTGGTAAGTTTGCCCTGTAACCGAAAATGCCGAAAGAAGATAATTGCCCATACCGGAGCAAATAACCGGTGGGCCGTTAAGTATCAAACTATCGAAAGGCAATGGATACACAACCACATTTACAGGAGCAGAACTTGATGTACATAAAGAAGTGGTGATAATAACACGGAATATACCCCCAATATGAGTAAGATAATCATTAGTAATAGCTCCCGGAATATTAACGCCATTTCTTTGCCACTGGTAGCTGGTATAATTTGAGTTGGTACCCAATAATAAACTATCGCCATTACAGAATGTTGTAAATCCCATCAAGTTAAAAACAGGGGGGGTGGGCACATAATTTACTGTAACTGATGTGGCGGAAGACGTGGATATGCACCCATAATTATTAGTAACCGAAACTGAATAAGAACCGCCAATATGGGTTGTAAAAACGGAATCGGTAGCTCCAACTATACTGTTATTATTTAGTTCCCACTGGTAGGTGTAATTTGTTCCCGTGCCTACGTGAAAAATAATACTGTCATTTGAGCAGATAGTTGTAGGCACTGAAGGACTTATATTAGCAATAGGCGCGGCATAATTTGAAACAACAATTGAAGATGATGTTGCAGAGCAATTGTTTGAATTTGTAACTACGACTGTATAATTCCCGGGAGAAGACGCTTCATAAATAATATTATTTGCTCCCGTTATGTTATTGCTATTTAATTGCCATTGATAAGTAAGCCCTAAACCTGCATTTGCTATTAATGAAACACTATCGCCGGGGCAGAATATTAGGGGCCCTGACGCATACATGGAAGCTGAAGGAACAGGATTAACATTAAAAGTTGCAGTATTGGAACTAAGATTCGATGTGCAGGGCCCTGAAACTATACAGCGGTATTGATATCCATTCATTGCAGTTGTAGCTGCTGTTACTATTAGGGAACCTGTAGAAACTCCACTATATACGCTACCATTAACAAGGTTTATAAAACCCGTACCAGTATTAACCTGCCATTGATAGGATTGGATAGTGCCTGAAACGCCGACCGAAAAAGAGGTATTATTCCCGGAGCAAATAGTAATGCCAGCCGGTTGTGCAATGAAGGATAAACTGTCATTAACTATAAGTGTATCAATGTTTGAAATGACGGAAGGGGTGCAAACTCCCGATACTATACAACGATATTTATTGCCTGTTAAGGAAGTATTTGCAGCAGTTATTGTTAGTGCATAGGTGTTTGCACCACTATACACGCCTGTATTTGTAAGATTTGCAAAACCAGACCCAGTATATAGTTGCCATTGATAGGATAAAGAGGTTCCAGTCGCTGATAGTGAAAAAATGGTATTGCCGCCGTTGCAAATAGTATTATTAGAAGGCTGTTGAGTGATTATGGGGGGCAGTGCTTACATTAAGTAAAGCTCCATTAGAAATAGCTTGCGGCGTACAAACACCACTTACAAGACAACGATAAGAATACCCATTCATGGAAGCAATTGCCGAACTTATAGAAAGTGTATTCGTGGTGGCTCCATTATATACACCTCCGTTTGAAATGTTTGAATAAGCTAAGCCTGTACTTAGTTGCCACTGATAGCTTATGCCAGTTCCGGTGGCTGCAACACTAAATGAGGCATTTGTCCCGGCACAGATCGTGCTGTCGTTTGGCTGAGCAGTAACGGATGGTAAAGAATTTACAATAAGTACAGCTCCATTTGAAGTAGCCGGAGGAGTGCAAGTGCCTGACACAATGCAACGATATTGATAGCCATTTACTGAAACAGGAGTATTAGTAATAGTTAGTAGGTTGCTTGTAGCTCCACTATAAATTCCTGCATTATTCAAGTTACTATACCCTGCCCCGTTATTTACTTGCCATTGGTACGTGAGGCCAGAACCGGTAGCGCTAATCATAAAGCTTGTATTGCCAGCGGTGCAAACAGTGTCATTAGCAGGTTGGGCGGTAATTGCCGGTGTAGTATTTACAGTAAGCGTAACAGCGTTTGAAGTATCTGAAGGAGTACAAATACCTGAAACGACACACCTATATTGATAAGATGTCATGGCGGCTGCAGCACCGGTAATATTCAGCGTATTGGTAGTAGCCCCGCTATAAATACCTCCATTAGAAATATTAGTAAATCCGGAACCGGTATTTAGCTGCCACTGATAAGTTAAGGCAGTACCCGTAGCGGACACTGAAAAAGAAGTATTACTGCCGGCGCAAATAACAATTGCTGATGGCTGTGAGGCAACAGCAGGCAATAAATTTATAAAAAGCAGAACAGCAACAGTAGTTGCAGGAGGTGAACAGCCACCTGAAACGATACATTCGTATTGATTACCGCTCATAGATGCTGTTGCTGCGGTGATCGAAAGAATATTTGTTGTGACCCCGCTATAAACGCCTGTATTAGTTAAAGCTGTAAAGCCTGATCCCGGGTTGACATACCATTGATAACTGAGGCCAACACCAGTAGCGCCTACAGAAAATGTGGTATTACCACCTGCACAAACAATACTTCCGGAAGGCGCCGATGTAATAACAGGAGCAGCATTAACCGTTAAAGTGTTAATACTTGTCAGTGCTGCCGGAACACATGCGCCAGATATATTACATTGGTATTGGTAGCCTGATATACCTGTAGTAACACCACTTATTGTAAGCGTGCTTGTAGTAGCGCCGCTATATATACCCCCATTATTTATGTTTGTAAATCCGCTCCCTGAATTAATTTTCCATTGGTAGGTAAGCCCTTCACCTGTAACAGACACCGAAAATGAAGCGTTAGCCCCTGCACATACTGTATCATTTAAAGGTTGAGCTATAATATGAGGAGCTATAAGAACGGTATCAACAATACTATAAGTGAGTGGGTTCGTGCAGCCATTTGCACTTAAAGTGTAAATATAAATGACAACTGCCGGAGTAAATAAAGTATCAATCAGGGTTTCATTAGGATTACCCGTTCCGCTTGCCGCAGCATTACTAATACCTATTACTGCTGCTCTGCTCCAGCTAAATGTAGTACCTGAGGTTGTACTTGTAGGTAAATAGCTGAAAGTACCATTATTGCATATGGAAGGGATGGTCAAAGCGCTGGTAAGAACCGGACTTGGGTTTACGGTGAGAATAACATTCTGAGTATTGGCGCATCCGTTTGCCGTAAGTGTATAAATATAAGTGACTGTGACAGGTGATGTAGTTGTATTGGCCAGTGTTTCATTCGGATTACCAGTACCTGATGCAGCAGTATTACTGATGCCAGCCACAGCGGACCTGCTCCAGGCAAACGTTGTTCCGGAAACAGTACTTACCGGTGAATAGCTGAATATTGTATTATTACAAATAGCAGAAGGCGTAGTGGAACTGTTTAATACCGAAGTCGGGTTGACGGTTACGGTAACATAATAATTAGTAGGGTTAGTGCAGCTATTAATACTAAGCGTATACACATAGCTTACTATAACGGGAGCATAAGTGATATTTACAAGTATTTCCCCCGGGTTTCCCATTCCGGATGCTGCGGCATTAGTTATACCTGTAACCACTGCCCTACTCCATGCAAAGATGGTTCCGGAACTGCTGCTTGTTGGCGTATAACTGAAGGTGGTATTATTGCAAATTGCGGGAGCAGAGACACTACTGCTTAGTATCGGGGTCGGGTTAACAGTAACCGTAACATTATAATTGGTTGGATTGGTACATCCGTTAGCGCTAAGGCTATAAACATAAATTACAGTGAGCGGATTGGAACTTGCATTGACCAGCGTTTCATTAGGATTACCTGTCCCGCTTGCAGCAGCATTAGTAATACCTGTAACAGCAGCCCTGCTCCATGCAAAAGTGGCGCCTGCCGTATTACTTGTTGGCGTGAAACTGAAATTCGTATTATTACAAATGGCTGAAGACGTACTTGTACTACTCAGTATTGGTGTGGGGTTTACCGTTACAGTAACATTATAAGTAATGGGGTTTGTACAGCCATTTGCACTAAGTGTATAAACATAAGTGACGACAACAGGACTAGTCGTTGTATTGACAAGTGTTTCATTAGGGTTACCTGCCCCACTGGCAGCGGAATTACTTATACCGGTTACTGCAGCACGGCTCCAGTTAAAAGTAGTTCCTGTAACACTGCTTGTCGGTGTGTAGCTGAAAGCAGTGTTATTGCAAATAGCCGATGGCGTACTTGTGCTGGAAAGAGTTGGATATGAATTAATTGTCCAGGATGATGTTATTGAGGTAGCTCCTGTAAATGTCGTAACGGTCGCGGTATAGTTGCCTGCGTTTGTAGCAGTATCGTTCAATGAAGAGGTGCTATAAGTAAACTCCTGCACACGATTATTGCTTCCATCTGCTACATACATATCTCCGCTGGCGTCAAAATAAAGATCAATAGGGTTTTGCAACTGGTTAGCAGCATTACCTGCACCATTACCCCCACCTATCGTTGTTCCGCTTGTAGCTCCTGCAGTCCATTTTTGAATTCTGTTATTACTGCCATCGGAGATATAAATATTGTTGAAATAATCAACAAATACACCTGTCGGGCCATTTAACTGGTTGGGATTAGAGCCGGGCCCGTTGCCACCCGCAACAACGGTTCCACTAGTGGCTCCCGGCGCCCATCTCATAATGCGATGATTGCCGCCATCTGCCACATAAATATTTCCGCTTGAATCTATAAATACATCTTCAGGATTGCTTAATTGATTTAAACCGCTACCGCCTGTTCCGTTACTTTGACCTGCTACAGTGGTTCCGCTTGTAGCCCCGGGAGCCCATTTTTGAACGCGGTTATTGCTACCGTCAGGAATATAAATATTGCCATTCACATCTACCTTCACATTCTGTATTCCCCACAATTGGCTTGCGCCCGAACCTGCAGTTCCGGTTCCTGCAACCAGTATGCCGCTTGTGGCGCCCGGACCCCATTTCATAACACGATTATTACCTGCGTCCGCAACATACACATTGCCGGCAGCGTCAACATAAACTCCCGATGGGCCATTTATCTGATTTGAAGAAGAACCCTGTCCATTGCCACCAGCAACTACGGTCCCACTTGTGGCGCCATGCGCCCATTTTACTATGCGATGATTGTTATAGTCTGCAACATAAACATTACCTCCTGTATCGGCATATACCCCACCTCCGCCGCCCATGTTCAGGTAAGCAGGTCCTGTGCCTGATGTTCCGTTACTCTGCCCGGCCACTGTAGTAGCATTTGCATTCCATATAGCATTGGTAGTTTGTATCGCACTCCCATTCAGTTTCCATACTATTTGCAAGGGATTAATACTGCTACCCACAGTTAGTACAGAACCCGGGCAATGAGTTGTGCCGCTAAGCGATACAACAGGCATTACAATATTGATGCTATTGCTGTTTACACTTAGAGGCGACACACAGGCAGCATTACTTGTTAAGACACAAGTAACCACATCCCCGTTATTTAATGTATTGGTAGAATAAGTAGTGCTATTTGCCCCTACATTGCTACTATTAACTTTCCATTGGTAAGAGGGAATGCTTCCTCCATTTGTTGGAACAGCAGTAAAGGTTACCGTGCTGCCTTGTGAAACCACATTACCAGGGCTGGCTGAGATAACAACAGAAGGAGTTATACCGGTACTGATTGTATAAGCAGATGTGGTAGCGGTAGCGCCCGGAAAGCTTGTTACTGTAGCGGTATAATTGCCAGTACTGGCAGCCGTATAGGTCATGGTGTCATTGATCGCAAATTTTTGGACTCTATTGTTTACCCGGTCAGAAACATATAAATTCCCATTTACATCAAAGCAAAATCTTATAGGGCCATTCAACTGATTCGATCCGGCGCCTTGTCCCTGGCCAGCTCCTACAATATCTCCAACTAAGCTCCCATTTGTAAATTTATAAATCACGCTGTTTTGGGTGGTCAAATATATATTACCGAGAACGTCAACCCATAATCCAATTGGAACCGCAATCGAAGCAACATTAGTTCCGCTTGTCGCCCCCGGGGCCCATTTCATTATACGTCCATTCGACCAGTCCGCAACATATAGGTTACCGCTTCCATCAACAAAAACGTCCATCGGCAGACTAAACTGGTTAGCGCCTGACCCTGCACTACCGTTTCCTGCAACAATAGTGCCGCTTGTAACACCAGGCAGAAATTTCTTTACACTATTAGCTGCTTCGTCAGTAGCATAAAGGTTTCCGGCTGCATCCATACATATGCCCCTGGGATGATTTATTCCTGTTGCTACAGTAACACCGCTTGTTGCTCCAGGCGCCCATTTTTGCACCCTGTTGTTTGCATAATCTGCGATATATAAATTCCTGGCAGTATCAATAGCTATACCGACAGGATTATACAGCTGATTTGCTCCTGAACCTTGCCCGTTTCCTCCGGCAACAATAGTTCCGCTTGTTGCACCGGGAGCCCATTTCATAACACGGTGATTATTTCCATCCACAACATACACATTGCCACTGCCGTCGACACATACACCATATGGGTAGGTTAACATACTATTTGTGCTTCCTGCAGTACCGTTACTCTGTCCGGCTACTGTTGTTGCGTTTATATTCCAACTTGCATTTGTAGTATAAACGGGTGTACCATTTTGTTTCCACACTATCTGTAAGGGATTCATGTTGCTGTTAAGTGTAAGCACACTACCCGGGCAATTTGACGTACCTGTTAAGGACACAACAGGAATGGTAATAGTGATAGCATTACTTGTAGGATTGTTAACTGTAAGGCACAAATTGCTGCTCGTCAACATACAAGTCACAACATCGCCATTATTCAATGAGCTTGTCGAAAAAGTGTTGCCACCTGAAGAAACAACGCTGCCATTTATCTTCCACCAGTAAGTAGGCGTAGGTCCGGCATTTATTCCTGTAGCCGTGAAACTAACTGTTGTTCCTGGAGAAACAATATTACCAGGGTTTGCGGTAATAGTAACAGAAGGAGTAACCATAGGCAATACAGTTACGCTGCTGATTATGCCGGGTGATAAACAGGAACTGTTATAAACAACTATTGTATCAGAATAAGTTCCCGTGGCAGCAGTAGCAGGCATAGTTATGCTTATCGGGCTGGAAGGAAGCGTAGCACTAGTTACATTTGTAAATCCTTGAGCAATTGCAGCGCTGCTCCACCTGACACTATAAGTAGTGGGGGTATTTGTCGTCGCACTATAGGATAAAGACGCGGTAGTAGTACCGGCGCAGGCGCTGGGGCTTGTACCTAATGTAATGCCCGGCGTCTGTATTTGTTGCACGGTTGCTTTAAAAGCGTGCACACTATCCTGATAAGCTACATAAGGCATACCTGTACCGCTTATCGCCATCACAGTACCTCCCGCCCTGCCTGCAGAAAAATCGGCATTCCCAAAAGCTACCCATGCACTGCCATTGTATTTCATTACCGTGGCCTTATACATATTGGTTCCATCCTGGTAAGCAACATAGGTTGTATTGCCGGCATCTACAGCTATTGAAGGAGTTACCGCCTGGCCAGGAGAAAAACCGGCGCTTCCTATAATTTGCCAACTGCTTCCGTTGTACTTCATTGCTGTGGCTTTGCTGCCATTGCTTCCGTCCACAAAAGCCACATAAGGCATACCGCTGCCATCGAGAGCCATTGAAATAGATGTTGCCCCGCCAGATGAAAAACCTGCAGAACCAACGGCTACCCAGGAACTGCCGTTATATTTCATAACGGTGGCTTTATTGCTATCTGCAACATCCATATAAGCCACGTAGGGTGTTCCGCTTCCATCAATCGCTATGGAGGTAAAATTTGCCTGACCTGTAGAAAAGCCTGCAGAACCTACTGCGACCCAACTACTCCCGTTAAATTTCTTTACGGTAGCCTTTTGAGCATTATACGCATCAGAATATACTATATAGGGTGTTCCGCTTCCATCTATCGCTATCGAAGTAAAATTTGCGCCCCCCGGTGAAAACGCTGCACTTCCAACAATTGCCCAGTTGCTTCCGTTACATTTCATTACGGTGGCCTTTGCGTAATTCGCATAATCAGAAAATGCCACATAGGGAGTACCACTACCATCTATCGCGATCGTAGTATAACCAACTCCTGCTGCCGAAAAAGCTCCGCTACCTACAAAGGTCCAATTAGTGCCGCCGTATTTCATCACGGTAGCTTTAGTGCCATTTACATAATCAGAAAAAGCTACGTAAGGCGTATTATTATAAATAGCGATTGATGGGTAATCAGCTTCGCCAGAAGAAAAACCGGCATAGCCCACATTACTCCATGTACAAACTGTTTGTGCGTAGGCTGGGTTTAGCAGTAAGATGCAGACAATAAATATAATTTGGATAGGCAAAATTCTCTTCACAAGTGGTAATTTTCAATATATTCAATATAAAGATAGGGATATTATACCATTATATGATAGATGTAACCAGATAATAATATACAACGTCTTATACGCAATATTGCCTAAGTTAAAACATTAAAAAAATGTGAAATAAAAAAATCCCCCTTTCCATGAATAAATTTATTTCTACCTTACAGTATATCTTATTAAAAAATCTGTAAAAAAACTAAAAATGAAATCTATTCGATTCTCAATCCTGGCACTTATCATGTCTTTTGCCTGCATTACTGCCGTAAAAGCCCAATCAGCAGATGATATTATTAAAAAACACATCGACGCTAAAGGTGGTGCTGACAACTGGAAAAAAGTGAAGTCCATGAAAATGGTAGGCTCAATGAATGCAGGAGGACAGGAGATGCAAATGGTATTTACCCGTGTACAAGATAAAGCTTTCAGGATGGATATGACCATAGCAGGTATGGAAAATTATAACATCGTTACTGACAAAGAAGGCTGGGCATATTTCCCCGTAGGTGGACAAACAAAACCTGAAGCTATGACAGCTGATGACGTGAAGCAAAGCGCTGATGAATTGGATATACAAGGACCGCTTGTCAATTATAAAGAAAAAGGCAATACTGTAACTTTGATAGGAAAGGATGATATAGAAGGCACTGAATGCTATAAATTGAAAGTTATCTATAAATCGGGGAAAGAAGTGACGATGTGCATAGACGCTTCTAATTATTATCTTATACGGCAGATAGAAAAGATGAAGGCCAATGGCAAAGAAATAGAACAGACTGTTAATTTAAGCAATTATAAGAAACTACCTGAGGGTATTATGTTTCCTATGACAATGAATTTCGGCCAGGGGGAAGTAACGTTCAAGAGCGTGGAAGTAAACCCCAATATTGATGAAAGTATTTTTAAACCAAAAAATTAAGCCAAATTATTATTAGCAAGACCCGGTATGCCTTGCCGGGTTTTTTTATTCGTTTTTTATTTTATTAATCTGTTTATGAAAAAATATTATTCTCTTGTATTTGCCATATTGTTTTGCCAAATTTTGCTGGGGCAAACAAAGATCAACTCTTACACATTTGGCGCTATGGAAGCGCGCTGGCTTGGGCCGGGAACTATGAGTGGCCGTATTACAGCTATACAAGGCGTAAATAACGATAACAAAACACTGTACGTTGGTACTGCGGGTGGTGGCGTATGGAAAAGTACAAACGCAGGAGCTTCGTTCAAACCTATATTCGACAAGTATTGCATGAGTATAGGCGCTATCGCGGTTGATCAGTCAAAACCGGATATAGTATTTGTGGGAACTGGTGAAAGTAATATGCGCAATACAGTATCCATCGGGGATGGTTTATATAAATCATCAGATGCAGGCGATAACTGGACAAAAGTGGGTTTAGACAGTACAGAGCATATAGCCAAAATTATAATCGACCCTAAAAACCCGAACAATATATATATAGCTGCTCCCGGCCCGCTTTGGTGTGACAGTAAACACCGGGGGCTTTATAAGTCAACAGATGGTGGGCAAACCTGGAACAAGATATTGTACATAAATGAAAAGGCAGGCTGCGCGGACGTAGCTATTGATCCCACAAACCCTGATATAGTATATGCATCTACCTGGGAATTCAGGCGTTTTCCTTATGCTTTTAATTCCGGGGGTAATGGCAGCGGCATGTATAAAAGCACAGATGGTGGAAAAACCTGGAAAGAACTAAAGCAAGGTCTCCCTGCCAAACCATTTGGCCGTATTGCTTTTGCCCTGGCTCCAAGCGCCCCTCAAAATTTGCTCGCTATTGTAGAATCAAAAGAAACAGGATTATATATTTCTGCTGACGGTGGCGAAACCTGGAAAAAACAAAGCGCTACTATGAACGTAGTTTCAAGGCCATTCTATTTCAGTACACTGGTTATAGATCCTAAAGATCCTAAAAGAGTTTACCGCCCGGGATATGAATTTTCCTTTTCTGATGATGGTGGCTATTCTTTTACAGATGCATCCAATGACGGGGGATGGGTACATAGCGACCATCATGCGCTCTGGATCAATCCTAATTATACTAACCAAATGTATCTTGGCACAGATGGTGGTGTTTATATAAGCCTTGACCGTGGTGCTACCTGGATGTTTGTTCACAACCTGCCTGTGGGACAATTCTACCATGTAGCCCTTGATAATAAGGATCCGTACCGTATGTATGGGGGCTTACAGGATAATGGCAGTTGGATGGCGCCATCTGCAGCGCCGGGTGGCGTAAATAATTCCTGCTGGCAATCTTTATACTGGGGAGATGGTTTTTGGACTGTTCCCGATCTTACAGATGATAATATCGCCTATGCCGAATCACAAGGTGGCAGCATGGGACGAATAAATCTTACCTCATTCAAATCGGTTGATATTACACCACAGGCAGGACAAGGTGATGAAAAATTGCGCTGGAACTGGAATACACCAATTGTTACAGGGCAAGCTAACAAACATAATTTATATACTGCAGCGCAATACCTTTATAAAACCACTAACCAGGGAAGAACCTGGGAAAAGATATCTCCCGACCTTTCTACCAATGATAAGAAAAAACAACAGCAGGAAGAATCAGGGGGATTGAGCGAGGACAATACCTCGGCAGAAAATCACTGCACCATTTTTACAATTGTTGAGTCCCCCCTTGATGAAAACACGATATGGGTAGGTACAGATGACGGAAACTTGCAATTAACAACAAATGCTGGCAAAACATGGACCAATCTTGCAAAGAATTATGCTGCAGCAGGAGTACCTGCTCAAACATGGATCAGCAGCATTGAGCCCTCCCGATTTGATAGGAATACAGCGTATGTAAGTTTTGACAATCACATGTATGGCGATATGAAGACCTATCTTGCCAAAACAACAGATGGAGGCAAAACATGGACGCTTGTTACAAGCCAGGAGTTTACCGGATTTGCTCATAAAATAAAAGAAGACCTCGTAAATAAAGACCTGCTTTTCCTGGGAACAGAAAGAGGTTTATTTGCCACTGTAGATGGAGGCAATACATGGTTCAGGATGAAGAATCATATACCGGACTATTGCATGGTGCGCGATATACAAATACATCCACAGACAAATGATCTCGTCATTGCCACACATGGCAGAGGTATCATGGTGGTGGATGACATCACAGCTATGCGTAGCATGACAAAAGATATTATAGACAAAGATGTGTACCTTTTTACTAATAAACCCATTGCTCTTAATAACGGCAAATATGGTGGTGGTGGCTCTCCCATAAGCGGCGGCTGGAATGGCGGAAACCCCGATCATGTGGCCCCTATAGAATATTATTTAAAAGAAAGAGTTAATACCGGAGAAGTAAAACTGGAGGTATATGACGCCGATGGGAAACTGGTACAAACTGTTCCGGGAACAAAACGAAAAGGCATTAATAAAGTTTATTGGAACCTGCGTTACACCCCACCTAAAACTGCAACAGGCGGCACTAAGGCAGATTGGGGCAGTTTTACAGCCCCTATGGTAAAGCCGGGTATATATACTGTGAAACTAAGAATAGGGGAAAAAGAATATGCCGGTAATTTGCAGATGGTACATGATGCAAACAATAAATTGTTTACCGAGGAAGACCGCATGGTGCAATATAAAACAGCTATGGACCTTTATAATATGCATGATGAACTTCGCAAGCTCGTGGATAAAATAAATGATGAACAAAAGCTCGTAAAAGACAATACAGACTCAGTGAAAAGGCCTCAAACCAAAAAGCTTTTAAATGAATACAATACGAAACTTGAAACTTTACGCTCTACACTATTGGCTACAAAGCATAAATCCATCTTTGCCGATGAGAAAAAACTAAGGGAGTACATTACTGAAGTTTATGGTTCTGTATGTTACCAGGAATGCCGGCCTACAAATTTACAAGTGGCCCGTGTATCAGTATTACAGGGAGATTTGAAAAAAGGTGAGGACAGTTATGCAGAGATAGATAAGGAATACAATGAAAAAGTAAAGAAGGCAATTTCTGAAGAGAAGGAAAAGGCCGCAAAGAGTGTACCTGCAAGGAATAGCAATTAAAGATGTCATTCAATCAGGGCATTAAGAGTTGGTCTATTTATCTTATTCCGGCTTATGTTTTTAGATAATTGTTTACTTTTATTATTATGACCAGATATTACCTTCTTGTAGTATTCCTTTTTATACAACAGAGCAGCCTGTATGCCGGTGATGATCCCCTTGTTATAGCCATTAGTAAGTTTGATAGCAAGGGTTATGATACGGTGTGGCTTAAGCATTTCACTAAAAATGTAAGGTTTGTAAACTTATACAAGCTGCCTATGCGTGAGGCTATGGTACAACTTAAACAGTCTAACGCACTTTTAGTTACAGGTGGCGAGGATGTGGACCCTGCCCTGTATGGCAAAGGGAATGAATTAAAGCGCTGTGAAGAGCCAGACTACCGCAGGGATACACTTGAGATAGCTGCAATTAAATTTGCTATGCAGATGCAGATACCTGTTTTGGGAATTTGCCGCGGCGAGCAGATTATGAATGTGGCAAATGGGGGCACACTTATAATAGATATACCCGGCGATATAGGTAAAAGCGTGCAGCACAATACCCTGAACAAAAAGCCTGCAATGCACATGGTAAGGCTAGACAGAGCAAGCCGCTTATATAATATCATTAAACAGGACTCCGGCATAGTGAACAGTTTTCATCACCAATGTGTAGAGCGTGTAGCGCCGGGTTTTACTAAGGCTGCCACAACCCGCGACCATATCATAGAAGCCATCGAACTAAACGATTTTAACCGTTTTGTTTTCGGGGTACAATGGCACCCGGAGCAGCTTCCGGCCAATTCTCCCTTTGCTTACAACCTGGGCAAGGCCTTTATTGCCGAGGCCAATCGTATAGTAGCGTCAAGAAAAAAATAATCCTTAAATTGCCGGATAAAATTCGCACATATATAAATGAAAAAAATATCACATAAAGCATTTGTCATATTATTATTCGCTTTGCTTTGTAACACAGAAGCCAAAAGTCAGTTGAAGGGTGTACCCGGGGCTACCACCAAATGGATAGTGAACGAACAGAATGATGTGAAGGTGCATAGAAAACTTTATTTTGGTAATATCCTGGCCAACGAACCCGTAACCTATAAAAGCGGCTCTGCTATTGCCGAAATAATCATAAGAAACAAGAACGGCATTAATGAGGCCATCTTTAGGGTTGACAAGGGGCATTTTAAACACAATGCTTCTAAAGCTGATATTAAAGCCAGGTTCGATAGGGAGAAGCCTGTGGTATACCATTGCACTATATCGGAGGAAGTGCTTAATAATTTAGTTATTACCGATGCTAACCAATTCATCTCTAAGCTAAAAACCTCTAAAAAGCTGACTATCGAGGCTAGTTTTGAAAATGAGGGTAACAAGTCCATAAAGTTTGATGTGGAGGGTTTAAAATGGGATCACTAAAACATATTAAATATTTATTATATTCTGCTGCCCTGCTGTCTTATCAGCCTGATAATATTCCGCATATTCATTAATATTTGATTATTTTTTTGTTGTTTTTGGGAAACTTATATTACCTTTGCAGTCCTAAATTTTCATTAACGGTAACAAATGCCAACAATACAGCAATTAGTTCGTAAAGGTCGTCAGCAAATCCGTGCCAAGTCAAAGTCTCGTGCTTTAGATTCTTGTCCGCAACGTCGTGGAGTATGTACCCGCGTTTATACTACTACTCCTAAAAAGCCCAATTCTGCCCTGCGTAAGGTAGCCAAAGTGCGTCTTACCAATAAAATTGAGGTGATAGCATACATACCCGGCGAAGGCCATAACCTGCAGGAACACAGTATCGTATTGATACGCGGAGGCCGTGTTAAGGACCTTCCCGGTGTTCGTTACCATATCGTTCGCGGCGCGCTTGATACCGCCGGTGTAAAAGACCGCAAACAAAGCCGCAGCAAGTACGGTACTAAAAAAGATAAAAAAGGCGCAGCAGCTGCCGCAGCTAAAAAATAAATTATTCATAATAAAAAGCCATCCGCCACAGCGGATCAAAATAAAAAATGAGAAAGGCACAAGCAAAAAAACTTCCTCTCGCACCTGATCCAAGGTTTACAGATAAAAACGTTACCCGTTTTGTAAATTGCCTTATGTGGGGCGGTAACAAAACTACGGTTCTGGGCATGTTTTACGATGCCGTTGATAAAGTGAGCGCCATGACCAGCGACAACGGTTACGAGGTATGGAAACGCGCCCTGGTAAATGTGACTCCGAGTGTTGAGGTGCGCAGCCGCCGTATTGGTGGT
>Ga0207086_1117_pt1 | contig 18129 bp, 14 predicted proteins | sample Alteio_BWMinHeat_54_FD_153540 | JGI IMG/M metagenome (GOLD analysis project Ga0207086, IMG submission 153540) | Enriched cells from forest soil in Barre Woods Harvard Forest LTER site, Petersham, Massachusetts, United States -... | ecosystem: Environmental > Terrestrial > Soil > Temperate forest >... | reverse complement strand
TCGATGCCGACGAAGATTTCCTCGTCGCGCATATGTTCGAGGCCGAAGTTGAGAGCTTCGGCCTTGCCGGAATTCGGCTTGGTCAAGATGAGCACGCGTCCGGATTCTTCTTCCTTGGCAAAAGCGCGGCGCGCCACTTCCAGGGTGTTGTCGCTCGACCCATCATCGATCACGATCACGTGCAGGCCAGGATAGTCCGAGTCCAGTACAGCACGGACCGTGCGCTCGATAACCTTCTCTTCGTTGTAAGCCGGGATTAGCACCGCGACAGCGGGCTTGTACGACGCCTCGCTCGGACTGCCGTTATGTTGCTGGCGGAAGCGATCGAAAATCGCGAAAGCTCCCACAAACAGCAAACGTCCAGTCATGAGCAGGTCGCCGAGAAAAAAGATCCAAGTGATGGCGTGGGTGCTGAAATCCCAGAGAGCGAAGCCCATCCAGTCCAGGCGGGCGGCCCAGCGCTCGTCGGAGGGAATCGCGGGCATGATATCGGCTCTGGTCTTTCCCACCAACTCATGCAGCGGAACGATTTCGTCTCCCTTTTCACGCACGCCCTGAATGATCATGGGCAAAGCGCGGACGGTCTCTCTGCGGTCGCCTCCGCCATCGTGCAGCAGGATGACGCTGCCGCAGAGCCGGTCTTTGGGATCACAGGGCGGGATGTGCGCGAGCACGTCGGCGGCAATCTGCTCGGCCGAATGCCGAGGGTTGTCCTTCCAGTCATTGGGATCGATCTTGTTGCCCACGCTGATGTAGCCCATATCCTGAACGACTTCGAGCGGCCGAACCTGGTCTTCGGTATCCGGCTCCTGATCGATGGAATAGGGCGGGCGGAAGAGGACGGTGTGAATTCCCAAGCGGCTGGCAAAGAGCTGCTCGGTAAGATTCAACTCCACTTTCATGTAGCTGCGCGAGAGGTTGCTGATGTCCGGGTGAGTAAAAGTATGATTCCCGATCTCATGGCCCTCGCGGTAAATGCGCGAAGTGACGCTGCCGAAATCCTTAGCCTGAAGTCCTATCAGGAAGAACGTGGCTGATGCGTTTCCCCGTTTCAATTCGTCCAGGATTTTCGGGGTCCACTCGGGATCAGGACCGTCATCGAAAGTAATGGCAACTGCCTTCGAATTGTAGCCATAGCGGGCTACGCGGTAGGGTTCGGGGAGAGGATCGATAGTCTCGTCGGTGATGATTCCCGACGCGGGGTCCACGGTGATCTGGCGCTGTCCGTTGGCGGGACGAGCTTCGATGCGCAGGATCTCGCCCAGGCCCTCCATGTCCACATCCTGGCCAGGCAGCACATCCTTCAACTTGTCGGGCGCGGCGGGCTCGCCGGGCACATCCCAAACGCGCCACAGCGAGCGATCTTCAGCGCCCAGCCGCCAGAGTGCGAAAGTCTTAATGCCCAGGCGCTGGGCTGCGCGCATTTGGTTAAGCGCAGTCACTGCATCCAGGAACCAGATGTCGTGCCGCCGGTTTTGCTCGTCCATGTAGCTGACGTGAGGATTGCTGCTGTCGCCGTCGAAGTCCACATCTTCTTCCGAATCGCGCGCGGCCAGCCAGGCGTCCTGCACCGAGACGTTGGTGTCACGCACATCGGGGGGGCAATTTTCCGCGCTGCGGTTTGCGCACCCAGTCGTAACCGTAGTTGCCGATGGCGCAGATCAGTTTGTCCAGGGGAACCACTTTGCCGGCGAACTTCAGGTTGGCGACAAACCAGTCCTGCGACGCAACCGGCCCCGAAGCGCCTTCGGGATAGTGCTCGTCATAGTTCATGAGCACGACGCCATCCACGCGCTTGGCCACGGCGGGATAATTGAAATCCTCATTGTGCGGAGGCACGCTGACGTAGAGCTTCATGGCTTTGGCGTGAAGATCATCGGCGACCTCCTGCAGCAAGGCCATGTAACCCGGTTGAGCCTGAGGAGGGATTTCTTCGAAATCCACCATGAGGCCGCGGAATTTGTCGGTGGCGAGAAATGCGGCCACTTGTTGCCTGAAGAGCGCGCGTGCGTTCGCATCGTTCAGGAAGGACGTAATATCCACCCAGTTCACGCCATCGGAATTGTTCACCATGGGGAACACTTCCATGCCGGTATTTTCGGACTTCAGGAATGGCATGACCTTGTCGTCCACGGAATGGATGGACGAACCCTGAATCACATCGAAATATTTATTGGTCTGGTCATCGACGCCCTGTAAGTGGCCATCGGCGGTCAAGACGTGCAGCCAGTCGGGATACAGCAGGTCAACCTGGTGAGCGTACTCGCGCAAAGAGGAGAAGCTGGCGGCATCCCAGGGAGCATAGAAAGCCGCGCGAATGCCTTCCTCGGAATTGAGCTTCACCAGGGAAGGATTTGACTTGGTTTTCTGATGCCCGCGTTGCAAGGCCAGCTTGCGCCGCCGTTCTTTAGCCTTCTCCTTTTCGTTTTCCTTCAGCGCGTGGTACGGCTTTTTCTGCGCTTGCCAGATCAATCCGGGCAGTTGCTCGCCACGCAAGGCGTTATAGATGAAGAAAATAACCAGCAGCATGACGCCGAGGCCTAGCACGTCAAACAGGCGCCGCAGTCGCTTCCAGCGGGCTTGCCGGGGATCGTAGAATACTGGCTGGGCCATGGGGAGTTAGCAAGTCCATCCTAAGCTGTGGAGAAAGTCGGGTCAAACGGGTGCGGCTCCTGGCTGTTGGCTCTTGGCCTTTAGCTTGGAGCAAGAGGGTTAAGCCAGGAGCTAAAAGCCAGGAGCCAAGAGCTGTTATATTGCCTGCGTGCGCGAACTGCTGCGCAATCATCTTCGGTTCTTTCTGATCGCGACGCTCGCGGCGGTGGCGCTGCGTCTTTTTTTCATTTTCCGGTTTCCTGGAGTTACCAGCGACTCATTCGTATATGGCGATATCGCCAAGAACTGGCTGCAGCACGGGGTTTACGGCCTGAGCGGAGTGGATGAAATCTCCCCTACCGACATTCGCCTGCCGGGATATCCCGCCTTCCTGGCGGCGGTGTTCGCGATCTTTGGCATGGAACATTACCGGGCGGTGCTGGTGTTGCAGATGCTGGTGGACATCGGCAACTGCTTCCTCATCGCAGATCTTGCGCGCCGTCTGATTTCTCCCCGCGCGGCGCGCTTCGCGTTTCTGTTGGCGGCGCTTTGTCCGTTTCTGGCCAACTACGTTGCCAACGCGCTCACGGAAACGTGGGAAGTTTTCTTTACGGTGCTGGCTCTGGATCTGGCGGTTCGCGCACTGGGACCGGTTTACCAACGGTCAATGCGAGCTTGGGTGGGATGCGGATTGGCGGTGGGAGCGGCTATGCTTTTGCGCCCGGATGGGGCGCTGCTTCTGATTGCGATTCTAGCTTATCTGATGCTGGGTTTGGTGCCACGGCTGCGGGCGGGGGCGCCGGCGCCACAGGTGCTTCGGGCTGGCTTGATTCTGGTCGTCATTTCGCTTGCATCACTGGTTCCCTGGACTTTGCGCAATCTGCGTACTCTTCATCAATTTCTGCCGCTCGCGCCGCGTTATGCCAACGAGGAGAATGCTTTCGTGCCCATGGGATTCAATCGCTGGGTGAAAACCTGGATCGTGGACTATGCGTCGGTCGAGGAGATTTACTGGGCGGTGCCAGGCAAACCCGTTGACGCGGAGAAACTTCCCGCGCGTGCTTTTGATTCGCCGGAGCAGCGCGAGCAAACGCTGCAATTGTTGGCAGATTACGACGAAACGCGGCACGTGACTCCCAGCCTCGATGCCAGATTCGCGGCGCTGGCGGAGGAGCGCGTGCATCATTCTCTTTTGCGCTACTACGTTGGACTGCCGCTGATGCGGATCGCCGACATGTGGCTTCGGCCGCGGACGGAAACCTTGCCGTCGGATACCCGCTGGTGGGAGTTCGACGACGATCCGGAGTGGCTGGCACTGGCTGTAACCCTTGGAATTGTCAATCTTTTGTATGTAGGCGCGGCTTTCGCTGGGCTGGTGCGGGGACGATTTGCCCCTCACCTCGGCCTGCTGCTTGCATTTGTAGTTCTGCGATCGGCGTTCCTCGGCACTTTGGAGAATCCGGAACCGCGCTACACACTGGAGTGTTATCCGGTGTTAATCGTTCTAGCGTCCGCGTTGTTCCAGAAATCTGGTGTGGTCCTGACTCCCAGTCATGATCCGAGAAAATAGATGCTCGTTGTTTCCGCATTCTGTATAAAATGCCAGATTCAGCGGACAAGACTACGGAAAGAGGGCTTCTTGTTCTGGAGGGGCGATTGCAAGTACCTCCTCAGAGCGACGACCCCGCCCAACTATGACCCGCGCACAGCATCTAGTGGCGCAGTTGAAGATTTCAGGAGGATATCCATGAAGCACCTCGTGCGAGCATCGCGTGGACGGTTGGCAGCTTTCTATCTGGCAGTTCTGCTCTTGCCCTTCTTGTTCTCGTTCCTGGTTCGCGCCGCCGAAGTAACCGCGACAATTTCCGGCATGGTGAACGACGCGACAGGAGCGGTAGTTCCAAAAGCCACGGTGACGCTCACCAACACCGGCACGAATGTGTCTCGCAAGGTCCTGACGGACAGCGGCGGCTCGTATCTGTTCACATTGGTGCCCATCGGGACCTACCGGTTGACGGTGGAACAAACCGGCTTTCGCAAGTACGTCCGCGAGGGAATCGTGCTGAACGTGAATCAAAATGCCAAGCTCGACGTTGCGTTGCAAGTGGGCGCAAGCGAGCAGGTGGTCGAAGTGACGGGGGATGTGACCCAGGTGGACACGCTAAGCGCGACCCTCGGCAGCGTGGAAACTGAGCGTCGCATTCTCGATCTACCGCTGGTGGAACGGGACACATTCCAACTCGGCCTGCTGCAGGCAGGCGTCTTTCCCACCGACGACAGCGATGGCAGCGGAAATCCATTCTCGGTCAGCGGCCAGCGTTCGGAATCGTTGAGCTTCATGGTCAACGGCGTAGACAACAATGAGTTTCTCGGCAACAATGCGGTCGTTGATCCCAATCCCGATGCGGTCGCGGAATTCAAGATTCTCACCAACAACTACGAAGCGGAGTTTGGCCGGACGTCGGGTGGCATTGTCAACCAGGTCATCAAGTCGGGGACCAACCAATTTCACGGCGACGTTTTTGAGTTCTTTCGCAACGACGCCCTGAATGCGAAAAACTATTTTCTGCCTGTGGTTACGCCGTTCAAGCGAAATACTTTCGGAGGAACGCTGGGCGGCCCGATCCGCAAAGACAAGACGTTCTTTTTCGTCGCCTACCAGGGCGAGCGCAAACACGAAGGGGACGTCGCCTCAGTTCTTCAAGTACTCAGCCCCGCAGAGCGCAACGGGGATTTCAGTGAATTGCTGCCACTACAGCTGGTAAACCCGATCACGGGAGCGAACTACATAAACAACCAGGTGCCGGTAAACTCGGTTATCCAGAAGTATATCGCCAAGTATCTTCCGCTGCCGAACATTGCGGGCACGAGCAACTTTGTTGCTGCACCCATTTCGATCATCCGTGATGACCAGGGAATTGTGCGCGTGGATCACCACATTGGGCAGAACGACACCATTTACGCTTCCTACATCATTGACGATCTGGGGCAGTCTTTTCCCTTCGCGGTGCAGAACGGCGGCACGAACGGAGGAAATGTCCCGCTCGGCTCGGGATTCGATGAACCCATCCGCACCCAACTGGGCTCGATCTCGTGGCTGCACAACTTCAGCCCGACCGTGGTCAATGAGTTTATCTTTGGGGCCAATCGCGCCGCTACGCTGGCGGCGGACCCGCATGACCGGACGCCTCCCTCCGCTCTTGGCTTCACCAACGTAAACCCGGACGACCCCAAAGGTGCTGCGCCGCCGGTGCTGTCAACACCAACGTTCAAGCTGGGGCCAAATCCGGGAGGCCCGACCACATTCCATGACGTGACTTTTCACTTTCAGGACAGCGTTTCCATGACGCGCGGCCATCACGACATGAAATTTGGAGTCGATATCCGGCGGGTGCGCAACAACTTCAATTTTGATTTCGATAACAACGGGCTCTTCGATTTCGGAAATGTCCAAGGCAACTACACAGGCAGCGCCCTGGCCGACTTCGTGGGAGGGTTCTTCGACCAATTCTCGCAATTTTCGCAAGCGGTGTATGGAATTCGCACGACTTCGTGGCACTTTTTCGGCCAGGACTCGTGGAAAATCCGGCCCCGGCTGACGCTCAGTTACGGTCTGCGTTACGAGTACAACACTCCGTTGCAGGATCCGCACAACGAGATTCTGGGATTCTTCAACCAGTCTTCGGGTAACCTTTGTCTTTCGCCGACGTGCACCAACATTCACTCCACCCGTTTTCCCGGCGCTCCTCCCGGAATTCTTTATCCTGGCGATCCGGGCACGCCCAACAATGCGCTGACCTTCCCAGACCGCAATAATTTTGCGCCGCGGTTCGGATTCGCATGGGATGCGATGGGCAATGCCAAATTGGTAGTGCGCGGCGGGTTCGGCATCTTCTATGACCTGGAGGATGGGGCCCTGAACGAGCAGTTCGGCGGTGAACCGCCCTTCGGACACGTCATCCAAATCACTCCCGGCGGCTACACCGCCGTGGGCAACGTAAACCCGATTGCCGACCCATACAACGCATTTGGGCAAACCAACCCGTTCCCCTCAGGCGGCAAACCCGCCGGCTTCGGAATTCCACCGATCTCGTTCGCGTACGTGGCCGATCCGCACTTCCGAACTCCATATTCGGAGAACATCAATTTCGGCATCCAGTATCAGTTGAACCAGAACACAATGGTCGAGGCCGACTACGTTAGCAGTCTGTCCCGCAAGTCCATCGTCACCGTAGACGTGAACCCGCCTCTGCCCAGCGTCCTGCAGCAGCAACTTGCGAACGGATTCACCAACACGGACTGCGCCCGGCCCTTATCATTCTGCGTGAATCCGACCACCGACCCGAACGCCTTTCCGACGGTCGCGGGCCAGCTGCTCACCAACCTCAGCGCGGGATCGTCCGCTAGTCATCAGTTCCAGTTAACGGTAGACCGCCGCTTCAGCGGAGGTTTCAATATTCGCGGTGCTTACACGCTAGCGAAGACCACCGATATTCAGTCGGGATTTCGTTATAACAACTCGTATTTCACGGATCCGTTGAATTTCGGCTTCGATCGTGGACTGGCCAACTTCGATGTGACTCATCGCCTGGTCATCAGCGGGATTTGGGAGTTGCCGCTGGACCGGCCGTTCCGCAACGGCCACAGCGTCGTGCGCAAGATCGCGGAAGGCTGGCAGGTGAGCGGAATTGCCAGCTTCCAGTCGGGAATACCTTTTACGATATACTCCCAGTCCGATTCCAGCGGCGTCAATACAGGCTTTGACCGCGCCGACCTGATTGGCCCAATCCACATTTTCGATCCTCGGTCACAGCACAGCTTTACTCCTGATCCCACCGTAAACAACTGCCTCGGATCCTCGGGACCCGGAGCGACAGCCGGGCACTTTTACTTCGATCCGACAGCCTACGATTGCGTTAACGTACCGGCGCTCACTTTCGGCAATTCAGGTCGCAACGCAATCCGTGGGCCGGGGCGCAACAATTTCGATTTGACCATCGGAAGGCATTTCAAGCTGGCGGAGTCCCGGCAAGTGGAATTTCGCGCCGAGTTCTTCAATGCCTTCAACCACACCAATTTCATGAACCCCGACAATTTCGGGCAAGACAGCACCTTCGGCCAGATCACGCAGGCCAGGGACCCACGCGTCATCCAGTTCGTGCTGAAGTTTTATTTCTAGGACTTGCGTAGACAAATGGAGGCCGGGCGTCCTCGACCCGCGGGAAGGGACTGTGAATTATCCCAGAGGCGAGTCCGTCATGCGGAAGCGTGTGCGCACATGCTCGGAAAGTAGTTCGATGGCGCCGCGATTGGCAACCGGGTCGGCCTGGGCCAGATATCTCATGGCTTCGACCAACAGCCGCTGGCCGTCCACATAGCGCGGATCGGAAGTCCGCTCGCGCCGCTTTCGTCCGAGCGTGGGAGGGATCGGGATGGTAAAAACCTTGGCCATGACCATGAGATAAGAAAGACTGTTAGCGCAACCAGAGTCTTATTGCCCTCTTCTTTCGTCCTCTAACCAGCGCCCTCTAACCAGCGTCCTGTAACCCGCTGGTTTCTCGATCAAGCTGCGCGTTTTCGCAGTATACCGTCCCGCACCCGGTTTTTCAGCCTTTATCTTTCGACAAAGTTGCAACAACTTGCTAGCCCTGCGGGGACACAACCTTGGTCTTGCCAGTGGTCTTCAGTTTGAACGCACCATCCGGAAGTTTTTGATTTAATTGGATATCGGAGTATTTAGCCAGGCGGAAATCGCCCGAAGGGGCGAACAGTTTTTGCTGGACTGACACACCCCGCGAGGGATCGATCCACAACCAGATGTGATCGAACGTGTTGCGAACCTTCTGGGATTTCGGCACCAGTTCCAGTTTCGCCGTATCCAGGCCGTCCACTTTTTCAGTCCCGAGGTAGCTCACCTCAAAAGATTTCAGCATGTCCCGCCCGCTGCCGCCGAAACCCAGCACCAGAAAGCTCTCTAACGCGGAGCGGTCCTTGCCGGTATTGTAGAGGGTGACCTGGTCGATTTTCGGCTCGTAGACCTCGACTTTGCTGCCGGTGAACAGCACGTATTTCGGGGGCGTGGGATCGTTGATGTCGGCAGCCATTTCGATTTCGGCGCCGGCGCGCCGAAAATACACTGTCCCTTTCTGCGTATCGGTTTCGTCCACCACCTTCTGATACTGATCCCAGACAAAGGCGGCTTGCGTGGTGCGAAAGTTCGCGGCTGTCTGGTCCATCTGCTGCAGAATGCGTTGCAGTTCGTCCGGCGACTGCGTTTGGGCTGAAGCGACCGCCAGGGAGATCATGATCGCGAAACCCCAACTCACTTGGCGGCACCATTCCAAAATTAGCCAAATATCCATTTTCAGTCCTGAAGACGCGGCTACTCCCGTGCCACCCAAACTTTGTAACTCAAGACGCGTCCCGAGCCGTCGCGCACCGGTTCAATCTTCGCGATACTTACTTCGCCGGAAATAGGCTCGATGATTCTCAGCAACTGGCCGCGAAATTCGCTGTCGTCCAGGCTTACGACCTGGCCGATGACGGCTGCCGCTTCAATCTGGTAAATCAGCCCGCCCTGGCCGTCGGGCATAACCGCGACTCCAGTACGATGCGGATTGTGCTCGACGGGTTTGTCCTTGAAGTTGATTACCCGGGGAGAAAGAAAAACAAACAGCAGAATCAGCGTGACCATCACGTCGTATTGGATGGTGCCGCGTTCGTAAGACCAGAAAAGATAGTCGCGGATTGTGCGCCAGATCCCAATCATCGGAAGGCTGGGAGCGGCCATAACCGTCGCATGTGCTTTTGCCCTGTCCAAGTCTATTTTCTACTCCCCACCTTTGCAACGGAACTCGCAATGGCGACGCTACATTTTCCTCGAGGTAAGCCGGTCCGCTCCCATATACTGGCGCAGCGCCTCCGGGATCAGCACGCTGCCATCCGCCTGCTGAAAGTTCTCGACAATCGCCACCCAGGTGCGGCCCACCGCCAGGCCGCTGCCGTTCAGCGTGTGCACGAATTCAGTTTTGTTCTTGCCCTCGGGGCGATAGCGGATGTTGGCGCGCCGGGCCTGAAACGATTCAAAGTTCGAGCACGAGGAAATCTCGCGAAACAACTGCTGCCCCGGCAGCCAGACTTCCAGATCGTAGGTCTTGGCCGACGAAGCACTCATATCGCCCGTGGCCAGCACCATCACACGATAATGCAAGCCAAGCTTCTGCAGCACTTCCTCGGCGTCGTGGGTGAGCTTCTCCAACTGCTCGTACGAATCCTCGGGCCGCGCGAACTTCACCATTTCGACTTTCTGAAACTGATGCTGCCGGATGATGCCCCGCACATCCTTCCCATACGACCCAGCCTCGCTGCGGAAACAGGGCGTATAAGCGGTGAGCGAGACGGGCAATCGTGCAGCCTCGAGCACTTCATCGCGATAAAGATTCGTGACTGGAACTTCGGCCGTGGGGATCAGCCATAGATCTTTGTCTCCGTGCGGAACCTTAAAAAGATCGGCCGCGAATTTGGGGAGTTGCCCGGTGCCGTACATCGAGTCGGAGTTCACCATAAACGGCGGCAACACTTCGGTATAGCCGTGCTCGCGGGTGTGTAGGTCGAGCATGAAGTTGGCCAGGGCCCGCTCCAGGCGCGCGCCCAGATCCCAATACACGGCAAAGCGCGCGCCGGTAACTTTCGCGGCCCGCTCCAGATCGAGCACGCCGAGTTGCTCTCCGATTTCCCAGTGCGGTTTGGCAGCAAAGTCGAACTTGGGCGGCGTGCCCCAGCGGCGGACTTCCACGTTGTCCTCCGCGCTCTTGCCGACCGGGACGCTCGAGTGCGGAATGTTGGGGATGCCTACGAGAACCTGCTGCAATCGGGTTTCGTATTCTTCAGCAGCTTTTGCCAGTTCCTCGATGTGCTGGCGCAGTTTCTTGCTTTCCTCAATCAACCCAGTCGCATCCTGGCCGCTCTTCTTCAGTTTTGCGATCTCTTCCGAGTCTCGATTGCGCTGCGCCTTCATGGTCTCGGCGCTGGTGATGGCCTGACGCCGCTGGGCATCCACCTGGGCAAAGTTTTTCAGCACCTCAGCCGGCTTCATGCCGCGCTGGCGCAGCTTTTCCTCGACCAGCGGCAGGTTGTCACGGACAAAGTTCAGATCAAGCATTGGAATTCACTACTGTAACGGAAAAGTGGACGGCAATGCACCTGCCGGGTTTCTTCGCGCATCCGCGGCCGTTCTCGGCGGCCTCTGCGATTTAAGACTTTGGCTTGCCAGGAGTCTAATCAAAACCTTAAATCGCAGAGATCGCCGAGAAGATCCGCAGAGTACGCGGAGCAAATCGCTTTGGCGTCGCACGCGTCACGCGGTACACTACAATCGCGATGACCGCCTCCCCCGCCACCGTCAGGCGCACTCCTGACCTCGCCGTCAAACTCGCCGGCATTGAACTCAAGAACCCCGTGATTGCCGCCAGCGGCACTTTTGGCTACGGCATCGAGTTCGAAGATGTGGTCCACCTCGACAAGCTTGGCGGTTTCGTGGTGAAGGGTTTGTCGAAAGAGCCCATGGCGGGGAATCCGCCGCCGCGCCTTTACGAGACCGCCGCAGGCATGCTCAATGCCATCGGACTGCAAAACATCGGCGCGCGTGCCTTCGTTGACGAAAAACTTCCCAAGCTGCGCGAGAAGAAGAATATCGTCGTCATCGCCAACGTGTTCGGATACACCCGCGAGGACTACGAACGCACCATCGAAATCCTGAATGAAGGCGAAGGCATCGCCGCTTACGAACTGAATGTTTCCTGCCCCAACACCGCGCAAGGAGGAATTCAGTTCGGCAGCGATCCCCGTTCGCTGGATGAAGTAGTGGCCACAGCCCGGCACTATTCGCAGCGGCCGCTCATCGTTAAACTTTCCCCCAACGTTACCAGCATCGCCCAAATGGCCTACGTGGCACAGGAAGCCGGCGCCGACGCGGTTTCCCTGGTCAACACTTTCGTAGCCATGGCCATCGATGCCGAAACCCGCAAGCCGCGCATTGCCAACGTCACCGCTGGTCTGTCAGGTCCAGCCATCAAGCCGATCGCGCTGCGCATGGTCTACGACGCCGCCAAAGCGGTGAAGATTCCGGTGATCGGCATCGGCGGAATTTCCACCGCCACCGACATCGTGGAGTTCACGCTCGCCGGCGCGACCGCCGTGCAGATCGGGACTGCCAGTTACTGGGACCCCGTGGCCACGGAGAAAATTGTAGAAGAGCTGCAGCAATGGTGCGCCGATCACCGGGTGGAGCAGCTTGCCAGCCTGACCGGCGGGCTGTCGCTGGAATAGCGGACGCGTGCCTGATCACCCCGGCCACACCGCCAGAATCGCTCCCATCGCCAGATAGCACACTAACTGGTATCCAGTGTTGATCAGATAGAGTTTCGTCGGTTGCTTGGCAAAGAGCACGCTGGTGAGCTGCACCGTGGTGACGAAGCCCAGCCACACCGCGAAGCCGATCTTCATCCCGTAGAGGGCAGAACTGACAGTGGTGATGGCGATGATCTTGGCGAGGACCAGCGCGGAAACCAGGCTCGCCAGAAAAGACAGCGCATACATTTTGCCCGCGCCTTTTTGCATTTCCGCCAGCTTGGCCTTGTCTTCCGGGTCATATCCCATCAATACCATCCACGGCCGCGCAAACAGCAGCGGCGAGTACCACAGAAAACCCAACACCATGGTGGCGACAGCTGCGACCAGCACGGACCACAGATTGATGCCCATCAGATGCATGGAATGCCTCCGGGTATAGGGCCGCAATGGTAAAGCCGCAGCCTTCTTTTGGGAAGAGAAATTTGCAGTCAGGACTCACAGCCAGGGAAAGAGATGGTTCGATCGAGCAGAGTTTACCGACCGCTGCTATACCAGATCGCGCCCGGCGATCTGAAGTTCAAGCCTTCGCCCCACACCGCTTGCGTCCGGCCCTGGTAGTCGATGGCGATCCCGAAGTAATCCCCAAAAGGAAAGCTGAAGCCTTTGGAGTGAATGTAGCGGTAGCCCGGCACGTAGCTGGAAATCTTCGTCTCGGCGGACCAGGTTGCGCCGCCGTTGGTGGTACTGCGGTAAAACGTATTCCATCGCGGATGGTTGCGCGTATCCATCCACGCGATCCGCACATCGCCCGCCTCTCCTGCTGCGAGCGCCGGAAAAGCATGCTCTACGCTCGAGGGCGCCGTGGAAACATTCAATCGTGGCGACCAGGTATCTCCGCCCGTGGTCGAAGAGGCAAAATAGATTCGCGCCGGGCTCTTATCCGCCGCCCCGGAATTCCACAGCGCATACAAAGTCCCCGCTGCATCGGAGGTCATCGTGATCTGCGCTCCGAGGTAGCCCCACTCGCAGCGCGAAGCGCTGCAATCGGGGGGCGCGCCCGACACATCCATCAGCCGCGTCGCCCAGCTCTCGCCGCCATCGGACGACTTGCTTACATACAAATTCTCCCGCCCCTTGGCGCCGTCGTGCCGCGTGTATCCTGCCCAGGCTAAGTAGACCGAACCCTGCGGATCCACGGTTGCGCCTCCAGCCAGAGACCGCACCAATCGCAACTTCGGACCCACGTCAGCCGAGCTGAACGTAATCCCGCCATCATGCGACGATGCCACCCACATCTTTCGCGCCCGGTTGAACCCCACGTAAACATCCTGCCCGCGAACCGCCAGCACCGGTTTATCGGCATCGCTAACGCCGCGGTCAGCCACCATGATCGACCAGCTCTGACCGAAGTCCACCGACTTGGCCACCACCATATCCATTCGCCTGCTCTGCAGCCAGGCTGCATAAACCGTCCGACGGTCCACCGGATCGACCACAATCTGCGGATCGTACTGGCCGGTGCCCGGAGGCGTGATCTCGCGCGGCGCCTGCCAGCTAGTGCCATTGTCAGTGCTGACCACCAGAATCATCGAAGGAAGCGGACACTTGCGGCACCCCGGCACCCGCCCATACTGCGGATACAGAATGTAGGTGTGACCAAATCCATCGCTGGCAACGGCCGGCTCCCACTGATCCCCCACGGTGAAGCCAACTCGGGATTGCGGCGCAAAACCCGCCTTCGCGGCAAACGCCGCCGGAACGATCAGGCAGGCAAGCAGGATCACGACCGCTAGCCGGGATAACCGATGAGTGCCGTGGAAAGCCAAGGTCACAAAACCTCAGGGCGGACTGGGGGGCAAAGCCGCTAATGCAATCTATCGCGGAAAACCGGGGTCCGTCAACCCAAGAAGGCGGGAGTTGGCACGTCAAAAGACCCTAAACTACCTGCCTCCTGCCACTTTCCGCCGCCTGCCGCATCCAATACAATCTCTACACTCTTTGAAAACCGGAGTCATCGATATGGCTAAAGCTACTTTCGCCGCAGGCTGTTTCTGGGGAGTCGAAGCTACCTTCCGCCAACTGCCCGGCGTGCTCTCGACCCGGGTCGGCTATACCGGCGGCCACTCTTCCAACCCAACTTATAAACAGGTTTGCACGGACACGACCGGCCACGCCGAGGCGGTCGAAATCGACTACGATCCGGCGAAGCTTTCCTACGACAAGCTGCTCGAAGTCTTCTGGGAGAACCACGATCCCACGCAGCTCAACCGCCAGGGGCCAGACTGGGGCAAGCAGTATCGTTCAGCCATCTTCTTTCACACGCCGGAACAGGAAGCCTCGGCCAAGGCTTCCAGGGAGCGCCTGGAAAAATCCCACCGCTTCAGCAAGCCTATCGTCACCCAGATTGTTCCCGCAGAAACGTTCTTCGAGGCTGAGGACTACCACCAGCAGTATCTGGAAAAAAAGGGCCTCGCCACCTGCCATATCAAAGCCTGATCAGGAAATAACACGTGCTAGTGCCGGTGCTCCATCAATCCCGGACGCACCCGCAAAAACACATGGAACGACACCGGATCGTTTCCATAAAAGGTACCCAGCACCGCAGGCTTCGAATAGAAAGTCACATCCCCGCCCAATCCCAGTTGCCAATGCTCATTGTGCAGCAGATCACGCACCCCTCCGAAAGTGTAAGCGCCGATGCGGTACGCAGGATGCGTCAGCGCGCGAGGAAACAGTTCGTCTTTATCCACCAGTTCAAGCCGGCTGTAGGCATAATTCCGCGCCAGAAAGTTCAGCGTCGATTCCAGCAAATAACTATTTTGCGTAGTGTTGTCCAGTTGCTTGTGCTTGCGTCCCCAGACCAGCGTGGTTGCCCAGTTTCCGTCCCCCAGCTTCCCGCCTGACAACGGCTGGTTGTATTCGAGCGAGGACGACTGCCGCAGTTCGTTGTTGGGATCGAGCGCCTCCGGATGCAGCAGGCGTCCATAACTGTATTGCGCAATCCAGTTACGACCCGGCGCCGCACTCACCCGGAATGACCAGGAATCAAGGGGAGCAAGTTGAATGCTCCAGCGCTGCTCATTCGGTTCGTGCGCGTTGAAGGCCGACCCCTCAATCTTGAAGAAACCCAGCATGGAAAGACTTAGCTTGGACAAATCAAAGATGAAGCCCGTGGTCACCACGCCAAAGCTAGTGTGCGTCGAATCCTGCAAGTGATGCCCCAGCGGCGCCGCCGGGTCCTCCGACGCCGACTGCCGATGGATGTAGGTCACCGGCCCCAGCTCGGGCTCGGCCGACGGCCCTCCGTACAGCAGCCAGGAAACTTTCTCGCTGAGCGGAACCGTGTACAGCACCGCCAGTTCGGCAAAAACGTTGTGCGGATGCTGGTGATCGACCAGTGCCTGGCCATGAAATGTTTCGCCAGTTTGAAAAAGCTCCGGGAAGCCGGGATGCGGCGAGGTCAGCGACTCCGCTGAAAACATCTGCCGGAACAGCAGCGTGCCCGAGCCCAGCCGGTGCTGCTCCATCGCCATCAGGTAATTCACGGATTCCGCCTTGCCTCCGCCCCGCGGCCCGCCCTGCTGGTTATCGGTAACGAAGATGGCGCCATGCGCCATCAAATCCCAATTGCCCCGCGAGATCATCCACATGGCCGCCGGGACCGAAGCCGGCTGCCAACTGCTTCCCGAAGAAGCATGAAAAGATGGCAGCGACCCAGCCTCGCCCATGTCCATGCCGGGCATATTCATCCCTGGCATCGTCTGTCCGGACCGGTCTTGCCCAGACATCCCCATGGAATCCGCACTCTGAGCCAGAGCCGAGATTGTCAGAACCGCAACTGCTGGAAAATACCAAACCGCGCTTCGCATGCATCACTCCTCCGCCGAATCTGCGGACAAGGCGCATTTCGACGAACCACTGTCTTTTAACTTCGAGCGGGTGGATTAAGAACGGTTTGGGGTCTAGACGCGCAAGGGAGGTTGGATCGGTGGGTCGGCGGATACGATCTCGAGCTTGGACAAGCGGTTGGCTACTGCCAGCGCAACCGCGCCCGCGGAGAAATGAACCAGTATGGAGACTTGCAGCGCCAGCCCCGGGGCGGAAGACGGCCGTAGAATGGCCGCGTCGTGACCGCTCTGGCAGCACTGGTGGCTGCTTGGTCCAGGGGCGGGCACCATTGGACCATCGTCATGGCACCCAGCGGGCCGGTCTTTCGTTCCGGCCGATGTGAGCGATGCTTGCGCTTCCAGAGGAGCCGCAATCACCGCAGCCATGAGCAGCAATACCAACGTCTTGAAAAGAAAATACCGCATCGCTAAACTTTGAGACGCGCGACCATTCGAAAGGACTCAAGTATCGGCAAAAATATTCGTGTCATGACCCGGTAATCTTCAATCGCAGTTCCTCAGGCAGCCGTTCGCGAATTTCCGCCGGCAGGCGATCATGCACATGGCGCGCCCCAATCCTGGCCACATCCACCACCGCCATGGGCGCGGGCGTAGCCACCGCCACAATCAGCCAGATTAGTGCCGACAGCGCGAACCCCGCCAGCGCCGCAATTTCCAGCCAGAAAGCATTGCGCGGCCCAAAGTGGCGAATCACTCCAAAGGCCAGCAGAAACACCCCTGCGGAAACCGAAGCCAGCGCAATCAACGAAATGTCAATGGTGCGATGCAGCCGCTGCCGCCCCCGGCAGCGCTCGCAGGCCGCAAAATGTTCTTCGTAGTCGCCGCCCATCTCCGGCGCCAGCCCGGAAATGTCATAGCGCCACCCTGCCAGAATCTTGCCAACGATGGGATCAACGCAGTCACTCATACTGATTTGATACTCAACGCTCGAGAGCCTGGTTCCAAGAAAAGTCGCGCAAATGGTCTTGCCGATTCTCATCCCGAGTCTTACGGGAGGGCACCGCTTCACAGTTTGCTGAAAACTCGCGATTCGTATCAGGGCATCGCTTTAGCGATGCCGTATCTGCCGCAGAATCAGTGGCACCTTCAGGCGCTGAAGTCGGCAACGGGACTTTTTCAGCAAACTGTTCCGCCGCGCCAAACCAGCCCGCGAAAAATACGCGCTTAGCCCCTGAGGGAAATGTTCGTCCACCCCCGCTCAGAACCGGATCGGCAGCATAGCTTCTGCCTGCGCCGCCAGCAGCACCCGATTGTGCAACAGCGTCCGGCGGCCCGACAAAGCCTTCTCCGCCGCATTCCGCGCCAGTTCCGGATGGTTGTTCTCCTCCGAAAGATGCGCCAGCACTATATAGGATGCATGCCCATCATAGTCCGTCGAAAAGAATTCCGCGAGCGCGGAATTCGACAAATGCCCCACCCGGCTCATCACTCGCTGCTTCACTGCCCAGGGATACGACCCCACCCGCAGCATTTCCAAATCATGATTCGATTCCAGCACCAGCAGATCGCAGCCCCGCAACTGGTCGCGCACGCTCGGCGGCATGTATCCGAGATCGGTAGCGATGGCAACCTTCATGCCTTCAGCGCGAAACGTAAACCCCACTGGATCGGCCGCATCGTGTGGAATGGTGAATGGCGTGACTCCAATATCTCCAATATGAAAGCTGTGGCCGGAGGAAAAGAATTCCAGCCGGTCGAGTTGCGGACGCTCCCCATCAGCATCGCGCAGCGCCCGCGACCACGCCTGATGCGTCGCCCCCGTCATGAACACAGGAATCTTCAATTTCCGCGCCAGCACCAAAAGCCCCGACACATGGTCGGCATGCTCATGGGTAATCAGAATTGCGGACAGCGAGTGCGGATCGTCTCCTGCCGCCTTCATGCGCTTGAAAGTCTCGCGGCAGGAAATTCCCGCATCCACCAGCAGCCGCGTAGACGAACTCTGCACAATCGTGCTGTTCCCCCGGCTCCCGCTGGCCAGCACCTCAACCGACACTCCCATGCGCGCAGCATACTCCCTCGCGCTGTGGAAACAGAAGTAACTTTGTGGCTTAGCCGGGACCTTTGAGCAGGGAGGCAGCTCTACGGCGAGGCGAAGGAAGGTCCCATTTTCTCTAACCAGCGGTAAACGTAGGCATCATCAAACGCCACACCTTCGGAAGAACCCTTTGGATGCAGCAATGCACCTTTAGCGACACCTTCCATCGTTCGCTTGAAATCCTCAAATTTTCGAGAATTTGGACTCATCACAACAATGTCGTCAAGTGCGATGTTGAGG
>Ga0207086_1116_pt1 | contig 18136 bp, 12 predicted proteins | sample Alteio_BWMinHeat_54_FD_153540 | JGI IMG/M metagenome (GOLD analysis project Ga0207086, IMG submission 153540) | Enriched cells from forest soil in Barre Woods Harvard Forest LTER site, Petersham, Massachusetts, United States -... | ecosystem: Environmental > Terrestrial > Soil > Temperate forest >... | reverse complement strand
TGTCGCGGCTGATCAGTTGGTGGTTATCAAGGAAGGAGCGGGATTCATTCCCGGCAAAGGCTGGTCCAAGCAGTGAGGACAAGCGCTACGCGTCGACCAACTCCCGCTCGGCGCTGGGCTCATATTCGACGATGTGCCCCGCGACCGCGCTCGCCGCCACGGTCAGCGGGCTGGCGAGATACATTTGGCCAGGTCCGCTGCGTCCGGGGAAGTTGCGGTTCTGGGCGCTGATCACGACCTGCTCGGGACGCGTGGTGACGCCCGGACCGGCGTTGATGCAGGCGCCGCAACTGGGCTCAATCACATGCGCGCCGGCTTTCTGGAACACTTCGAGATAGCCTTTGCGGATGCAGTAGTCGCGAGTCTCCTGCGATCCGAACTGGATGTAAAATTTTACTGAGTCGGCCACGCGTTTTCCACGCTTGAGCGCATCGGCGAGCACGAGCGCGTACATGTCCATGTCTTCGTTCTTGCCCGCGGTGCAGGTCCCGCCGTAAGCGAGTTCGACAGGCACTGGCGTGTTCAGGTCGCGAATGTATTTGCCATTTCCCGGATCGCCGGGCGTCGCTACCATCGGCGTAATGTCGGCGGCATCGAGTTCGATGACGTGCGCGTATTGGGCGTTGGGATCGCTGCACAGGCCTTTGATCATGGTTTCAGCCTGCTTGCGGTCCATGCCGCGGCGTTCCACGAGAAAATCTACCGCTTTGCGGTCGGGCGCTACGATGCCGGTGAAGCCGCCGATTTCGGCGGCCATATTGGTCATGGTGGCGCGCTCGTCGACGCTGAGTCCCTCGATCGCTTCGCCCGCGTATTCCATTACCTTGGCCAGGGCTTTGCCGCTGCGAACGTAGTCGAGGCTCAGAATTTTCAGAATGAAATCTTTGGCTGCGACGTTGGGGTGCTTCTTGCCGCGAATCACGATCTTCACGGATTCAGGGACTTTTACCCGAACATCTTTGGTGATCCACGAATTGAAGACGTCAGTGGTGCCGATGCCGAAGGCTACGCATCCGATTGCGCCCACATGCGGGGTGTGCGAGTCGGAGCCGATATTCAACTGGCCGGGCAGCGCGTAGCTTTCGAGCACGATCGAGTGGCAGATTCCTTCTGAGCCTTTGCGGTCTTTCAGTTCGCCGTGCAGCTTGATGCCTTGTTTGGCAGCGAAGTCCTGCTGCTTCAGCTTGAGCTGGGTTGCCAGATCGAGCAGGCCGAGTTTCTTTTTTTCTTCTGAGATCACCTCGTCGAGAAACGTCAGGTGGTCGCGGAAAAACAGAATGCTCGCGGGATCGTTTACCTTGGCGTCTTTGCCCACGTAACGCTCAAAGAAAATGGAAGCCATGGGCGTGACGTATTCGTGGCTGAAGCGCAGGTCGGCGCGGGCAAAACCGGTGTCGCCCGGTTTCACGGACGGGACGCCCACATCGCCTTTTTCGTTGATCATGTGTCGCGCGAAGATTTTCTCCGCCAGGGTCATCGGGCGTTTTTCTGTTTTGATGGGCGGGAGAAAGACCTTTTTTTGCATGCGGGCTACGTTGAAGGGGAACAGGCCGCCGTACTCGATCACCTGGCGCGTGATCTCATCTTCTCCGGCGGTGAATTCGTTGAGCGGAATCTCGTCACCGGCGCGAATCTGGTCGATCAGGGAGAAATTGGTCGAGGTTAGCAGGCCGAGGTTCTGACAATTCTGCTTGTAGATGCGCTCGATGTTCTCAGCGATGACGAGGCGAATGCCGGCGCACATCTCAGCGTACGGCGACTGCTCGCGGCTCGAACCCTTGCCTCGCCGCTTGCCGCTGACGGCGCAGACGAAGCCGCCTTTTTTTACGTCAGAACGCCCGATAGGGAACACGCTGCCGCATTTGAGACCGAGATACGGAATTTCGCCAAGCGTCTCGTCGAAATAGAAACAGTAGTGAGCGGGAGTGATCTCGTCGGTTGAGATATCGTCACGCAGCTTGGGATTGTTGGCCGGGTTCTTTATGTCCCAGGGCAGATCTTCACCCGCGAGCTGCCGCTTGATGAGTTCGGGATCTTCGGTCAGGAAAAGGATGCGGCCCGGAAGACGAACTTTGTCCGGCCGTTTTTCGATTTTGCGTTCCAGTAGTGAATTGATCACGATCTATCGCCCAGGTTAAGAATAATGAGCCACACGCTCTTATTGTAACCTGTGCGGCGTAGGTCGAATTCTAGAAGGTCGACTATCACCACAGAGACACACAGGCACAGAGAAAATCTTAGGGCGATTTCGCTACTTCTCTGCTACAGCCAGATACTAGTGGTGCCCGTGGGTGCGATCGTATTTTTCTCCTGCCGGAATCGCGATTGCCAGACGGTTCTCTTTTGGCGCCAGGGGACAGGTCGCGTAGGGCGTGACCGCGCAGGGGGGGCTGTAGGCCCGGTTGAAGTCGATCACTACCGTCCCGTTCACGACGGGATCCGTGTCGAGGAAGCGGCCTCCGGGGTAGGTGTCGGTTTTGCTGGTCAGATCACTGAAAACGAAAGACAGGCCTTTGGCGGGGTCGCCGCCCAGGTCGGTGAGCCGGGCTTCCTGACCGTTGATTCTGAACACGACGGTTCCGGCCACCGGGGTTGGTGTGGTGTCGCCTAAAACGTTGGGTACGTCCACCGTTTTCTTCCCGTCCGAAGGTATCCAGGTTGCCGTCACGCGGTAGGACAGGTCGATTGGGAAGAATACCGGGCCACGATAGTTTTTGGCCTGCTCGCTGTCGACATCTTTCAGACGGATGCCAATGCGCTGGCTGCGCACGATCGCTTTGATACGCAGGCTTCCCAGTTCTACGACTGTCGGTTTACCTGAAATGTCGGGTTGCAGTTTGGCCGTGGTTACGGGCTTGCCGTCGATAGTGGCGTGGGCCTCGGACGAGAATTTCACGGTCACATCCGTTCCCTCGAGATCGAAAACGCCGGCGCGCGCTGGTCCTTTCGGAAAGGCGATAGCATTGCCCGCGTCCGTGCCGAAAGTATTTTCGCCGGGCTTGAGCCAGAACAAACCTGCCAGGGACAACCAGTTCAGTTTGAGGTCGTCGACCAGCTCAGCTTTCCACTTATCGAATGATTGCACGTAGGCCGCATCGGGCGCGGAGGGCGACGGGACGTTGTCCGCCGGAGCGGCGCCTGCGAACAGCGCGGTTGCCATCGTCAACACAATCAAAAGTTTTTTTCCTGGCTGGTTTTCCATCACGGGTCTCTCCTCGTTGAGTCAATGAAGCTGGATCTGGTTTCACAAACGGGTCGACGTTTAGAAAACCCTTACCTCAGGTTCGCGGTCGATTGGCACGGCTGAAGCCGTGCCCTCCCAAAAGCATTTATGAAACGAGCTCTCTATATCGCTTCGGCAAGCCGGGCCTGCTGTTTTATCGCGGCAACAATTTCTCGTCCCATTTCCGCGGTGCCGATCGCGGGCTGGCCCGGCTTCGCCAGATCCCGCGTGCGATGGCCATTGCCGAGGACGGAGGCGACTGCCGCCTCGACGCAATCTGCTTCCTCATTCAGATGGAAGGAGTGGCGCAGCATCATCGCGACCGACAAAATTGTTCCCAGCGGATTCGCAATGCCCCGCCCGGCGATGTCCGGGGCGGAGCCGTGTACTGGTTCGTAGAGCGCTACCGGGCCTCCGATGCTGGCCGATCCCAGGACTCCGATTGACCCTACGATTGCGCCAGCCTGATCAGAAAGTATATCGCCAAACATGTTTTCGGTGAGCAGCACATCGAAGCTGGCGGGACGCGCCACCAGAGCCATGGCGGCGGAATCCACGTAAGTGTGCCGAAGTTGCACTTCGGGATATTGCTGGGCTACGCGGGTGACCACCTCGCGCCAGAGCCGGGAACAATCGAGCACGTTGGCTTTGTCCACGGAAGTCACTTGACCACGGCGGGATCGAGCCAGCTCAAAAGCCACGCGGGCAATGCGCTCGATTTCAGGTTCACGGTAGCGCATGGTGTCGATCGCGATGCGGTTGCCCTGGGCGCCCTCGGTCGAGCGAGGTTCGCCGAAATATATTCCTCCCAGAAGTTCGCGCACGATCAGGATGTCGACGCCTCGGATGACCTCGGGACGAAGCGGCGAGCAATCTTCCAACGCGGGGAAACATACGGCGGGACGCAAATTGGCGAAGGCTCCGAGTTCGCGACGCAGTCGAAGCAGCCCCCTTTCAGGCCGCAGATCGCTGGGCACATTGTCGAATGCGGGGCCTCCGACCGCGCCGAGCAGGACGGCGTCAGAGGCAAGGCAAGTCTGCAATGTGTCCTGGGGCAGCGGGTCTTGGCTGCTGGTGAGGGCGGCGCCGCCGACGTCTTTTTTCTTCAGGCTGAGTTCGTGCCCGAACGTCGCGGCTATGGCTTCGAGGACGCGAACCGCTTCATCGGTTACTTCGCGACCGATGCCGTCTCCGGGAAGGATGGCGATGTTCAGAAGCATGCCGGTCTATTCTAGCGCGGACGCAGTTTTAGATCTGCTCCGCTTGTAGTGTCGAGCGGACACCCTTGTCCGCTTCGTGATTTTTAAGATTTAATAAAGCAAGGAACACCCGCAATCATAATGCGGACAGGAGTGTCCGCCCTACACTGGTTCAACAGGGCATCAGACTCCCCATAAATAGTCTTCGTGCTGGCTATGATGTTCCTCGATCGGATTCAGGACGAAGGTTGCGAGTCTGACGCCGGTCGAGAGAGGCATCGAACGCAAGTGTTGAGAATGCTCGCGGGCACTTTCTGAACGTGCGGCTGCGCTGGCTGTGACGGCGAACTCTTCGGCGCGTGCTGGCCGGCTCGGCTCAATTGCGGCGATCAGTTCGAGCAGATGGTGATCCTCGACCTGCTTGATCCGATCCGCGAGAACGACGAAGCGCCGGTAGATTTCATCGAGCTGGTGACGATCGAAATGGTGGCCCAGTTGTTCGCAGCGCAGACCTAGCGCATGCCGTCCGGAATGTTTTCCGAGCACGAGCTTGGAATCCGGCACTCCGACCGACTGCGGGGTCATGATTTCGTAGGTCAGGGGATTCTTGAGCATGCCGTCCTGGTGAATTCCGGCTTCATGGGCAAAGGCGTTGCGACCGATGATTGCCTTGTTGGGCTGGACGCCGACTCTGGTGATTTCGCTGAGCGTCTGACTGGCGGCGAATAGCTGCTCGCTCACTACGCCGGTTTCGTACGCCAACCGGTCGGGACGTACGCGCATAGCCATGACGATTTCTTCAAGCGACGCATTACCGGCACGTTCTCCGATGCCGTTGATGGTGCATTCGACTTGCCGCGCCCCGGCGGCGATTGCGGCTAACGAGTTGGCAACGGCCAGTCCGAGATCGTCGTGGCAGTGGGCTGAAATCGTGACTTCGGCGATTCGGCGTACGTTTTCACGGATGGTGCGAAGGAGTTCGGCAAACTCTTGCGGCGTGGTGTATCCGACGGTGTCGGGGATGTTCACCGTGGTGGCGCCGGCGGCGACAACCGCTTCCACGACTTGACAGAGGAACTCGGGGTCGGTGCGAGTGGCGTCCTCGGGTGAGAATTCGACATCGTTACAAAAAGTCCTGGCCAGACGCACTGCTTCGCTGGCCTGCTCCCGGCATTGCTGACGCGAAATGTGAAGCTTGTATTTCAAGTGGATGTCAGACGTGGCCAGAAACACATGAATGCGCGGGCGGGCTGCAGCCTGAAGGGCTTGCCAGGCGCGCTGGATGTCTTTGGGACAGGCGCGGGCAAGGCCAGCGATGATGGGACGCCGCACGCAGGCGGCGATGGCCTGCACCGCGGCGAAATCACCCTCCGAGGCAATGGGAAATCCCGCCTCGATCACATCCACTCCCAAGCGATCGAGTTGGTGCGCCATGCGCAGTTTTTCGGGCACATTCATGCTGCAACCCGGCGACTGCTCGCCGTCGCGCAGGGTAGTGTCGAAAATCGTGATGCGTTCCATGCCTGAGCCTCCTGGGCGGATCAGAGCTCCATCCTACGTAGACATGGCTATTAAGCAAGTTTATAATCCTACGATTATCATTAGTTTTCCTTAACACCATAAGCAGGGCTAATACGCTCCTGCAGTTTTGCTGAAGGGACGCTCAATGGATCTAGCGCAACTGGAGGTGTTTCTGGCGGTGGCGAGAGAGGGTCGATTCTCGCGCGCGGCGGAGAAGCTTTACCGCACGCAATCGGCGGTGAGTCAGTCTGTCCGCAAACTGGAAGACGAGTTAGGGGAGCCGCTTTTTGACCGGTCCTCGCGGGACGGGTTGCTGACCGACGCTGGCCGGGTGCTCCAGGAATATGCGGAACGATTGTTGAACCTGCGAGGCGACGCCCAGGAGGCGCTGGTAGAACTCAGGGAGTTGCAGAAAGGTAAACTGGCAATTGCGGCGAATGAATTCACGGCGCTCTACCTGCTGCCTGTGCTGGCGGAATTCCGGCGTCTGCATCCGATGATCAGAATCACGGTGCGGCGCTCGCTGGGCAGCCGCATTCCGGATGACGTGCTGCGCCACAGCGCTGAACTCGGAGTCCTTACTTATGATCCGCAGGAGCCGCGATTGTGTTCCACGGTGGTGTATCTGGACGAATTGATTTTCGTGGTTCCTCCGAGCCATCCCCTGGCCACGGCGCGGCAGGTCAGCATCCGGCAACTCGGAGCGGAGTCGTTCGTTGCGCACAACGTTGCGTCGCCTTATCGCGAAAAAGTGATTCAGGCTTTCAAGCGGCATAAGACGCCGCTGCACATGGATATCGAGTTGCCCACGCTGCAGGCGATCAAGCGCTTTGTCGCGATGGGCAACGGGGTCGCATTGTTGCCTGAGATCAGTGTGGAAAATGAATTGGGCCGCGGCGAACTGATTCGCATTCCGGTGCGCGAACTGCGCCTGCATCGTAAACTGCGGTTGATCTATCGCAAATCGGCGAGTCTTTCCCACGCGGCGCGTGCTTTCCTCAAAGTGGCGGAGACGATTGCACGGGAGCGCCGCGACCGGTACCGCTTTCAGCGGGAGCACTGAGGGAGGAAGTGATGGGTTCCGCTAGACAGCCGCCCGATTGGCCACGTATTTCTGGGCCAGTTCGCGGAAGTCGCTTTCCCGCAGCAGTCCGCCGAGTTCGTACGAACGCTGTTTGACGTCGGCAAGCAGCAGGGGGATGTCGTCGTCGTTGACTTCTATTCCCGTGCGTTGCAGCCAGTGGCGCATGGAATCGAGGCCGCTGTTCTTTCCGAGAACCACCCCGGCGGCGCGCTGGCCGACCAGCCGCCAGTGATAGGGGAAGCACTCGAGTACGTGTTCTTCGCCGCAGTTGAGAAACCAGGTCGCGATAATTCCGCTTTCGATCTGAAACAGCAAGTCGCCCACGACCGGGCGATTGGTGGGGATCGAAATCTTGCCGATTTCGCGAACCAGGCGCGAGAGTTCGCACATCTGCTCGTGCTTCAGGCCGGTGTCAATGCCGTAACAGGTCAGCAAGGCCAGCGCCAGTTCTTCGTAGCCGACGTTGCCGGCGCGTTCGCCGATTGAAGTCACCGTGGTGTGGGCCACCTCTGCGCCGTTGGCCAGCGCCAGTAAAGTGTTGGCGGTGCCGCAACCGTAATCGTCGTGGAAGTGGATTTCGAGCGGAACGTTGATGCGCTGTTTGATGCGGCGGACGTAGGAGGGGACGGCGCTGGGCATGAGGGAGCCGAAGGTGTCGACCACCGCGAGCGAATCCATGTGACCCTCTTTCGCTACGGTCTCGACCAGGCGGAGATACCATTCGAAGTCGGTTCGGGTGCCATCGATGGTAAAGAAGACGGTGTACAGTCCGTGTTCATGCGCGCAGCGGGTGGCGCTGACGGAGAGTTCGATGGCTTTTTCAACCGGCCAGCGGTAGGCGTGTTTCAGCAAGTGCTCGCTGGTTGGGATCTCGATCACGACGCCGTCGACTCCGGTGTCGGCAATGCGCTTGATCTCGTCGACGATGCAGCGGGAGAAACCGAAAATCTTGGCTTGCATGCCGCGGCGGGCAATCGCCCGCACCGCCTTCTCGTCCTCGGGAGAGACGGCTGGCATGCCGGCCTCGATGCGGTGAATGCCGACTTCATTCAGCTTCTCGGCGATGCGGATCTTTTCGTCGGCGCTGAAAACCAGGCCGGTCTGCTGCTCGCCGTCGCGCAGGGAAACGTCGTGAAACTGAATCTTCGGGGCAAAGTGAACGTCGGCACGCGCCTCCGGCTCGAAGTTTAAATAGGATGTAAACCACCGGTCGGTCTTCCAGGGTTGATTCATGAGTCCCCCGCGAATAGCTGCTCGGCCGTTCCTCTTTCATTGTGCAGAACGGTCTGCTGCAGCGAGAGATCATTCTATATCCCAGGCAGGTTGAAGGGAATTGTCGCGTGGTTGGTGAATGCGGCAGTTGTTGACAGGGCTTGGGCATCTTGTATACCGTTGGCGGCGTGCTGCCTGAGAGGCCTCGCCATTTGTCTAATCCCAGTGTCCCCGGTTTGGTAATCGAGCGAACGGGAGATGTTCTGACTTTCACGCTCGACAATACAGAACATGGCAACCAGGTCACCGGTGCGATGTTCGACGCGATGTTGGCCACGCTTCAGCAAGAAGCATCTCGACCCAGCGCATGCGTGTTACGCATTCGAGCCCGTGGCAAGGTCTTCTGTACTGGGCGGGAGCGCGCCGGCCGGGACGTCGAGGCGATCCGCAACGAAGCTGCCCGCATCATCGAGGTCAAGCGTTCGCTGCGAACTTCGCCGCTCATCAGTGTCGCGGAGGTGCAGGGCGATGCTTTTGGCTTCGGCTTTGGGCTTGCGATCTTGTGTGACTTTGTTCTGGTGGCTGAACACGCCAGCCTGAAGTTTCCGGAGATGCGTTCCGGCCTCCCTCCCTCCGCCATCATGGCCTATCTGGGCGAGTACGCGCTGCCTCGTTTCATCTTTCCTCTTGTGCTTTTCGGCGATCCCATCGCACCGCAGGATGCCTTGCGAATCGGCCTGATCTCGCAAGTTTGTCCGGCGGATCGTTTGACAAGGGAGGCCGATGCTTTGGTCGAGCGCATTCTTCAGCTCGATCCGACAGCGGCGCGGCGCTGCAAGGAGTTTTTCCAGACCGCGCAACAGAACAACTTCAGCCAGAACTGCCGCCTGGCGATTGATGCTTTGACCGTAAGCAGCATGGCCGTGCTTGCCAAGGGGAAATGACCTGGCTGCCACGGTGAACGCGGGCGCACGTCTCGATCGGCTCCCGATTTCCTCATTTCATCGTCGAATCCTCTGGCTCATTGGCATCGGAATGTTTTTCGATGGCTTTGACATCTACGTAGCCGGCGCCGTGCTCGGTGCAACCCTCAAGAGCGGCTTTTCCACCCTGAGCCAGAACGCCGAGTTCGTCTCGGTCACGTTTCTGGGAATGATGTTGGGGGCGTTTTTCACCGGCTTCCTCGGCGACCGATATGGACGGCGATTCACTTATCAAGCAAACCTCGCAATCTTCGGTCTGGCATCCATCGCCGCCGCCTTCGCTCCTTCCATGCTAGTGCTGATCCTGATGCGGTTCGTGATGGGAGCCGGGCTGGGAGCCGAGAATGTAGTGGGATATGCGACCATGACCGAGTTCGTCCCACCGCAGGCCCGCGGGAAATGGCTGGGCATCGTCTCGGTTTTCGTGGTGAGTGGCTTGCCGGTCACCGGACTGCTGGGAACACTGATCATTCCGCATTTCGGCTGGCGAATCATGTTCGTGCTCGGCGGGCTGGGAGCAATGGCCGTCTGGTATTTGCGGAAGGCGCTGCCAGAATCGCCGCGCTGGTTGGAATCCGTCGGCCGGACGGAAGAGGCGGAAGCCTTGCTTCGGGCCATCGAACACGAAGTGTCACTCCATCACGGTCCGCTGCCGGACCCGGACCACTCTCCTCCGGCGATGCATTCGCGGGGCCTCGGTTCGCTTGTTGATCGTGTCCTCTTGCCGCGCATGATCGTCGGGGCCACGACTTTGATCGTGGTCAACACGCTGATTTTCGGGTTCGTCACCTGGCTGCCGACCTTCTTTGTGCAGGAGGGACGGAGCATTGCGTCGTCGCTCAGTTCTTCGCTCATCATCTCTCTGGGTGCGCCGCTCGGGACCGCGCTCGGCGCCTTCACCGCTGACTCGTGGGGCCGCAAGCCAACCATCATCGGAGCGTCCCTGCTGACCATTGTCATAGGCAGCGTTTACCCCTTTGTTAAGGATCCTGCGCAGTTGATGATGGTGGGTTTCTTGCTGATGATCCCGATCTACGTCCTGGTCGCGGTCCTGTTTGCGGTTTATATTCCCGAGCTGTTTCCGACTGAGGTTCGCATGCGGGCATCGGGAATCTGCAACACCTTCGGGCGCGGGGCGACAATTCTCACGCCCTTTATTGTGGTCGCTCTATTCCGGGCGTATGAAGTCCAGGGCGTTCTCGGTTTTCTGATCGGACTTCTGGTGGTGCAGATCGTCGTGGTCGTCCGATTCGGAGTCGAACCGAAAAAGCGGAGGCTGGAGGAAATCGATTCTGCGGTTGTGACGTGACGCAAGGCAGGTCAGGGGACGCAGGGTTGCCGAAATATGGAACACGTTCATTTTTTTGTTTGCGCACTCCGTTTTCTGGGCTATACTTTGGCTCCGCAAGCAAACCACAGATCGAGTCTCCGCAGAACCGGGGTTTAATCTAGGGAAAATACTTCAGTCCGAATCGTGTAACTGGCAACCGTTAGGAGGGGGCCAATGGCGTCCGGGATCAATTCACTGAAATCAGTCTGTTTTGCGGCAGCCCTGACATTGCTGCTGAGCGCTCTTCTCTCCAATCCTCTTTATGGGCAGGTGGTCGGAGGAACCATTTCCGGCAGAGTCACCGACAGTTCGGCGGCCGCCATCTCCAGCGCCAAGGTCACCATCAAGAATGTCGCGACCGGGGTAACCACGACGATCACCACGAACACGCAAGGCATCTTTACTGCGCCCAACCTGTTGCCGGGAGACTATGAGGCTAGAGTCTCAGCGCCCGGATTTGAAACCTCCGTCCAGAACAGCATAACCCTAACCGTCGGGGCGCAGCAGACCCTGAACTTCACGATGAAGGTGGGAACCATCAATGAAACCGTCGAGGTCACCGCAGTGTCTTCGGACCTGCAACTCGCGTCTTCCACCATCAGCGGGGTCGAGGACTCAAAAACCATCGTCGAGTTGCCGCTCAACGGACGGTCCTGGACGGATTTGGCGACTCTGCAACCAGGAGTTTCGGCCATACGCATTATGGCGCCCGTCTCCAGCACCGACCGGCTGGGCCGGGGGTTCGGAGTCGAGTTGTCCATCACCGGCGGACGGCCGCAGCAGAACAATTACCTCCTGAATGGCATCAGCATCAACGACTACACCAATCAGGCGCCGGGCAGCATTTTGGGCGGCAACCTCGGTGCAGATGCGGTCGCGGAGTTCAATGTGTTGACGGTCAATCAACCCGCCGAATACGGGCGAACGTCGGGCGGCGTCATCAGCGGCATCAATCGCTCAGGCACCAACCACTTTCATGGCAGCGCCTATGAGTTTCTGCGCAACAGCGCGCTCGATGCTCGCAACTACTTCGATCCGCCCACGATTGCCCCTTTCCGGCGCAATCAGTTCGGGGTTTCGGCCGGAGGCCCTATCCGGAAGGACAAAACATTTATTTTCGGTGATTATGAAGGGCTACGACAGTCGCTCGGTTTGAGCATGGTCGACAATGTACCCTCGCTCGCCGCGCGCGCTGGACAGTTGAGCACTGGAAACGTCACAGTGGATCCCTTCGTTAAACCCTATCTGGCTTTCTATCCCCTCCCCAACGGCCCAGTCTCCGGCGACACGGGAATCTACAGCTTTTCCGGATCCGCCATTACCACGGAGAACTACTTCACGACCCGGGTAGATCATAAGTTCTCGGACCACGATAGCCTGGCGGGCAGCTACATGTACGACAATTCGCCGTCTTCGCAGAACGACGAATTCAACAACAAACTTATTTTCACCAAGACCAGGCGGCAATTGGTGAGCCTGGAAGAGAACCACGTATTCCAATCCTCCCTGATGAATTCCTTTCGCCTGGGTTATCACCGCGAGTTTGCCGCCGCTCCGTCCGGCAGCCAGGCGATCAATCCCCTCGCCGCGGACACCAGCCTCGGATACGTGCCGGGAGACACTGTGGGGTTCATCGGTGTGCCCGGACTCACGTTTTTCACTGGCGGCGTGAGCACCCAGGCGCCGGCGGAGTACAACTGGAACTCGTGGCAAATCTATGACAACGTGTTTTTCACCAAAGGAATCCACAGCCTGAAGTTCGGCGCGAACGTGGAGCGAATCATCGACAATCAATCCACGCCCTCGCAGCCGGGTGGCGACTTCGAGTTTAGCTCTCTTGCAGACTTTCTCACCAACAACAATGCCAACCCCAGCGATGCCTTGACGCTTATCGCAGACGCGCCTGGCATAGTGTCGCGACGACGGATGCGGGAGACGCTCTTCGGCGCTTACATGCAGGACGATATGCACCTGCGCTCCAATCTGACGCTGAACCTGGGGTTGCGCTATGAGACGGTCACCGTGCCTTCGGAAACCAGCGGCAGGCTGGCCAGCCTGCCGAGTCTGACTGCCCCCGCCGTGGTGGTGCGTTCGCCATTGTTCGCAAATCCTACGCTTCGTAATTTTGAACCCCGGGTCGGTTTTTCCTGGGATCCGTTCCGCGATGCCAAGACCGCAGTGCGCGGCGGGTTCGGAATGTTCGATGTACAGATTTTTCCCGCGAACCTGCGACACACGATTGACGGAACCGTACCTTTTTACGCGTCGGTGAATGGAACGGCCCCGAACGGATCGTTCGGAGCCGTTTCCGCGAATCCGAACGCGGCGTACCCAATCCTCGCGAACCTTCCGACGTCGCAGCGCGCCGCTTTCATCGAGCAACATCCTAAACGCAATTACGTAATGCAGTGGAACCTGAACATCCAGCGGTCGCTGGCTGCCAACACTACAGGGATGATCGCCTATGTAGGCTCGCGTTCCGTGCACAACCTGATGCAGACGGATGATTCCTCGATCGTGCTGCCGATCGCAAAGACTCCGGAAGGCTACCTCTGGCCGATCCCCGGATCCCCGACGACGACAATCAACCCGAACTTTGGTCGCGTGCCCGCGACGCTTTGGGATTCCGACGCCGTTTATCACGCCCTCCAGGCCCAGGTTCAAAAGAGATTCAGTCATGGTCTGTCGGGTCAGGTTTCCTACACTTGGGGGAGATCCATTGACACTGCTTCAGGCTCCACCGATGGTGATCAATTTCGAAATGGTCTCTCCAGCCAGTTCTTTTTCGACTCCAGGATTCGACGAGGACCTTCCGACTTCAACCAGACGCACAATGTGGTCGTGAGCTACACCTGGGAGATTCCGAGCCCCAAAGGTCTTCCGATTGGCCTCGGCTGGGCGGCAAGCGGATGGGAGTTTGGCGGGATCTTCCAGGCGAGCACAGGCCAGCCATTTTCCGCTACCATTGCCCCGGACCCGCTCGGAATCAACAGCACCGACCCATACGATTTTCCTGACATCGTGAAAGGCTGCAACCCGGTCCATGGCGGCCTCAACTACCTGAACTTGAATTGCTTTACGCTTCCGCTTGCGACTCCAGACATCGCTGCGCGATGCGCTCCGTTTTCTGGTGCGTCGGTCGCCGGCACTTGCGCGAACCTGCTGGGCAACGGCGGACGCAATAGCATCGTGGGCCCGGGCTTGGTCAACTTCGACCTTTCCCTATTCAAGAACAACCGGATTGAAAGCATCTCCGAACTGTTCAACATTCAGTTTCGGGTGGAAGCTTTCAACGTTCTCAATCGCGCCAACTTCAATCCACCGACCGCCAACAACCAGATATTCAATGGGGATGGAAGTACCGGGGGCCTGACCCCGGGCCTGCTGGACACCACGTCAACCACTTCGAGGCAGATTCAGGTTGCTCTGAAAGTGATTTGGTAATCGGCCTGTGAGCCTTGAATATCTGCCCTCCGTTGCACGGAGGCAGGTTTGAGTTTCCGTCCTTCTAGGAAAGGGAAGACGATGTCTAGGCCAAACAGACTGGCTCGCCTGCGGTTCGCCGCGGTGATTGTGGGCGCGACCTTGGCGATACCTGCCTCTTATGCGCAGGGCAAGTGGGTAAAGCTTGCGCCTTTCCCCCAGCCCGCTGAGGAAATATCGGGCGCTGCGGCGGGAGGCAAGATGTATGTTTTCGCGGGCCTCGCGCCGGTTTGGAAACCTGTTGGCATGGTCTACGAGTATGATCCGGCCAGCAACAGTTGGACGAAGAAGAAGCCGATGGCGCTGCCTTCGCACCACGTTGCGTTCACCGAGTACGGCGGAAAGATATACGCGTTCGGCGGATTCGTGCTGCCGGAGTCAGGCCCGCCGGCTTGGGTGCCGATCAACAACGCGTGGGAATACGATCCTGCGGCGGACAATTGGAAGGCACTCTCGCCGATGCCGAGCAAACGCGGTTCAGCGCTGGCGGCGGTCGTGGACAACAAGATTTACGTGATCGGCGGCGCCAGCACGATTCCGGGATCAAAAGAAACGGCTGTTTTTCCGACGCACCCGCACATGTCGGTAGGGACGGTCGAGGAATACGATCCTGCAGGCAATACCTGGCGCGAGCGCAGCGCAATGCCGACCCCACGAAACCATGCCGCTATTGGCGTCGTCAACGGAAAGATTTACGTGATTGGAGGGCGAGTAGGGGCAGCGTTTATCGGCATGGCCTCGGATATTTCCGTAGTGGAGGAATACGATCCCGCCACCGATCAGTGGAGTGGCCCACGCTCGCGTATGCCGATTGCGCGCAGCGCGATCGGGGCGGGTGTCTATGGCGGACGCATCTATGTCGCGGGCGGCGAATATCAGGATCCCCACATGATGGCCACTTTCCGCGCGGTGGAAGCTTACGATCCCGCAAGCAACTCGTGGACGGAAATGCCTCCGATGCCCGTGTCGCGTCATGGGCTGGCCGTGGGCGTTATCGGCAATCGTCTGCATGTAGTGAGCGGCGACGTGCAATCGGCAGGCACTGGCGTCGAGGTCTCCAGCAGCGAGCACGATGCATACGAATTTTCTAGCAGCGATAAATAGTTGCCAGTAGGCGCGGGCGTCCCCGCCCGTGCGGGGGAGAAGATGACAATTCGATCGGGACTCGTCAGCGAACCTGTGTCGCGTAGGCAGGTGCTGAAAACGGGACTTGCAACCGCGGCAGTGGCCGCGATGGGCGGGACTGGCGCCGCGCTTACTCAGAAACAAGGGTCGGTTGCTTTGAGCTCTGACGGCCCGGTGATCGACATTCACGCCCACTATTTCCCGGAGACTTACCTCGATCTGGTCAACAGTGAAGGCAAGCGTTTCGACGCGTCCTGGCACATGACCGAAAAAGGCTGGTTCATCAAAACTCCCGCCGCCAGCAACGGGCCGCTATCACCGAAGTTTATCGACGTGAAGGCGCGCATCGCCGACATGGATCAGCAGGGAGTTGCGGTGCAGGCAATATCACTCACCGCCCCGATGCTGTATTGGGCGGACGCCGAACTTTCCACCAAACTCGCCAAGGCATGGAATGATGCGGCGACCGCCGCGCATCAGGCATATCCCACGCGGCTGGTCAGTTTTCTCACCCTTCCGATGCTTTATCCCGACCGTGCTCTCGACGAACTCAACCGGGCCAGCAAGCTGCCCGGCATGCGCGGCGTGTATCTGGGCACCAACATCGGCAGCCACGAACTTGACGATCCTCTTTTCGAGCCGATTTTGGCGCGCATTGAAGCTCTCGACCTGCCGATTTTTCTGCACCCAGTGGAGCCGATCGGGGGCGACCGCCTGAAAACCTTTTTCCTTTCGAACTTGATCGGCAATCCAGTGGATACCGCCGTTGCCGCTTGCCACCTGATCTTCGGCGGTGTGCTCGATCGTCATCCCAGGCTGCAGATCGGGCTGCCTCACGCGGGCGGTGTTCTCCCGATCTTGATTGGCCGGATCGACCAAGGCTGGCGCACCCGCCCCGAGTTAAAGAGCCTGCCGCAGGCGCCAAGCGCCTATCTCACGCGCTTTACCTATGACACGATTACGCATTCAAAAGCGGTTATGGAATTTGTGATCAATGCGGTGGGAGCGGAGCGGATCATGCTGGGCAGCGACTATTGCTTCACCATGGGTTACGACCGCCCGGTACAGTTTCTTGAGCAAGTTGATCTCGCGAGCGCACAGCGCAAAATGATTCTCGGTGGCAACGCCGCTCGGTTGCTCAAGCTGTGACGCTGCTCCTTCGTACCTAAAGCCCGAGCACCCGCTCCGCATTGCCATGGAACACTCGCTCCATAATATCGTCGGCGTAACCCAGTTCGCCCCATTCGCGGAGCAGGCGGGCATGAGGCATGCTGGGATAGTCGCTGCCAAACATGATTTTGTCTTTTAAGCGCCCGCGAATGTCGGTCTTCAATTGCGGCGGAAAATACTTCGGGGCCCAGCCCGACACTTCCCAGGATACATTCCCTTTATGCAGCGCGACCGCGGTCATTTCGTCAACCCACGGCCAGCCCGGGTGTGCGGCGACAATCTTCAGATTCGGAAAGTCCGCGGCAAGCTCGTCGATGGCCGAAGGGTGGGCGTGCCGAAGCTTCGCGCCCATGCCGCCAGGCATGCCGGCTCCCATGCCGGTTGTTCCGACATCAATCAGAACCGGCACATTCAATTCGTTAATCACTTCGAACAGCGGATAGATGCGCCGGTCATTCACCGCGAAATGCCCAACAATGGGATGGAAGTGGAACCCCAACATATGCAGTTCCTGGATGGCACGCGTGGCCTCACCAATCGCTTGCTGGCCCTTGAAAGGGTCGACGGCTGCCCATGCCTGAATGATCCGGTCGGGATGGCGTTTCTGCATCGCCGACACGAAGTCGTTCGAGCAGGGAGGCGTGCCGACTGTGGTCTCGAGATCCAGCGCCACCAGAATGGCTTCGACCCCGGCATCGGCGAAATCCTTGACGACTTCGTCCTCCCCTTTGGGCGTCCAGGACCGATTCCAATACTTGGCCAGCGCGTCGACATAGGGCTGCTGGCAGGCAATCCATTCCTTGGTATTGGGATAGCAATGAACGTCAATGATTCTCATCGGATGCTCGATCTTGACACCAACAGTGACAACTCACCGGAACGTGCCGCCCGCCGGTTTTTCCGCGGCCATCTTTTGCGAAATCATCCCCACCAGTTTCTTCTTGGAAACCTTTCCAAAAGTTGATAGTGGGAAGTCGGGCAAAACTTCCAGGTGCTCCGGAAGCTTGTATTTGGCGATTTCTTTTCCTAGCAGAAATCGCTTCAATTCCTCAAAGCTCAAGTTGGCTCCGTCGCGTAACAAGACGCAGGCACACATGCGCTCGCCGAGTTCGGGGTCGGGAACTGGGATACAGGCAACGTTTTTTACCGAGGGATGTGACAGAATGAGGTTCTCGATTTCTTCAGCGCTGATCTTCTCTCCGCCCCGGTTGATCAAGTCCTTCTTTCGACCCTCGACAATGTAGTTGCCGGAAGCATGCTGCCGCATCAGATCTCCCGACCGGTAGAAGCCGTCCGAGGTGAAGACCCAGGCGTTGTACTCAGGAACTCCAAAGTAGCCGCGCAGGGTGTACGGGCCGCGGCAACAGAGTTCGCCGACTTCGCCAACCGGCACGTCATTACCGTCATCGTCGAGAATACGCACTTCATCGTCCGGAGAAATTGGACGTCCCACGGTCTCCAGGCATACGTCCTCGGGGTCATCAAGGCGGACGAACATTAACAGTCCTTCGGACATGCCAAAGTTTTCCTGCACAAAGGCGTTCGGAATAAGCTTGTTCGCCAGCAGTCGCGTCTCTGGCTGCAGGCTCTGGCCGCCACTTTGAATGATCTTCAGCGAAGACAGATCATAGCGTGTCAGGGCCGGATCGTTCAGCAGCCGAATTAGAAGGGCGGGAACTACCTTCAGGTGGGTGACGCGATGTTTTTGGATCAGCGCACACATGTCTTCCGGCTTGGTGCTGGCACTGATGACCGTCCTGCCCCCGTTCAACAAAAAGCCTTGAATGCCCGGACAGGCCAGCGGCA